>OMER01000863.1_pt1 | contig 15199 bp, 17 predicted proteins | sample 1645431 | NCBI WGS metagenome assembly OMER01 (sample SAMEA103958144, study PRJEB25191) | human gut metagenome | reverse complement strand
CTGACAACTTCGAGAAATTTATTCCTGTAAGCCGGGTCGGTAAAGCAGAAGGTATCAAAAATACGCGTTTTGTGGTCGTCAGATAAACGGACCGTTGATGTGATGGCCCCGCTGATTTCTTACTTTCGTGATGCGCGCGCTGCCCTGGGGATAACGGCAAAACAGATTGCAGATGCCACAGGAAAGAAAAACATGGTGTCGCACTGGTTCAGTGCCAGTCAGTGGCAGCTACCGAACGAAAGCGATTATCTGAAATTACAGTCGCTGTTTGCCCGGGTGGCAGAAGAGAAACATCAGCGCGGTGAACTGGAAAAGCCCCACCACCAGCTGGTGGATACGTATACGTCACTGAACCGGCAGTATGTGGAGCTGCAGAGTGAATATAAGCATCTGCGGCGGTATTTTGGTGTGACGGCGCAGGTGCCGTACACGGATGTGTGGACACATAAACCGGTGCAGTTCTATCCCGGGAAACATCCGTGCGAAAAACCGGCAGAAATGCTGCAGCAGATAATCAGCGCAAGCAGTCGTCCGGGTGACCTGGTTGCAGATTTTTTTATGGGCTCAGGTTCAACGGTAAAAGCGGCACTGGCGCTTGGGCGTCGTGCGATTGGCGTTGAACTGGAGACCGGACGTTTTGAGCAGACAGTCAGGGAAGTACAGGATTTAATCGTTTGAAACGGATGAGATTGCAGAATTAATTACGCACCATTATTATTCTGCTCCCGGCCCTTTAGCTCAGTGGTGAGAGCGAGCGACTCATAATCGCCAGGTCGCTGGTTCAAATCCAGCAAGGGCCACCATCACATACCGCCATTAGCTCATCAGGAAAGAGCGCCAGCTTTCGAAGCTGGTTGCGCGGAGTTCGGGTCCCCGAAGGCGGTCCATTATCTGTATCCTGCGTTGTTAGCTCAGCCGGACAGAGCAATTGCCTTCTAAGCAATCGGTCACTGGTTCGAATCCAGTACAACGCGCCACACTTATTTTCCCTGGCTCGCTTTTGCGGGCTTTTTTTAAATGTCTCACAATTCAGGCGGTTGACTGTTGTCTGGTTTGCGGGGAGTTTGTTAAAAGAAACTGGCATGGTGAATCCCCCTGTGCGGAGGGGCAATCAGCGAGTAGGTATATGGGATAATCGCGGATTCAGGTGCTGGTACTGAATTCACCGGGAGGCACCCGGCACCATGCAATGGCACATAGCGCCACTCTCCAGCCCCTCTCCGGAGGGGCTTTTCTGTGCCGGATACATCACAGTTTCTGGAACCTTAGGTACTACAGTATCAGTCAGGGTGCTATATTTTCAGATGTGATGAAAGCCTGTCAGCAGGCAGGGCGTATCGGAAATGACCCAGTAGAGAAAACGTTGACTCAGATACCGGTGCTGAGTTACCGGGAAACCGGCATCACATGACCGCTATCCTTCCAGGCCCATCCGCTCCGGTGGGCCTTTTTACTGCAGAAAACAGGTTCCCCGTTAAATGCTATGTTGCTCACAATTCAGTAAGTTGACAGTTGCCTGTCAGACTGGGCATTTGTTAAAAAAATTTCGCATGGTGAATCCCCCTGAGCGGAGGGGCGACTGGTGACGGTATAATCTCTGATTATCAAAACGAGAATGACGCGGGTTTAGTGGCACCGGGCTGAACTCACCGGGAGGCACCCGGCACCATGTGCATGATGATACAGATACGCGGCTTTAGCCCCTCTCCGGAGGGGCTTTCTTATGGACAAAAAAAGCCCGCGCTGGGAGACGCGGGCGGCAAGGAATAAACAATAAAACGTGAAGTAATATTTCAGCTGGCGAATAATACCCCATAGTAATCACTCTGCGCAACTGCGCGGTCTTTTTCGAATTGCGGGCTGTAGTCTCCCTTCTGCCATTGTCCTGTAACTTCCGGACTTCAGCCTGCTCCTTATCTGACTCACAACATTATCCCGCCCGGGAGGATTCATGGCATTTAAACACTATGACGTGGTCAGGGCGGCATCGCCGTCAGACCTTGCGAAACGACTGACACAAAAACTGAAGGAGGGCTGGCAGCCGTTTGGTAGTCCGGTGGCCATAACCCCTTATACCCTGATGCAGGCGATTGCAGCAGAAGGTGATGTGGTCGTCAGTGGTGCAACTGAGCCGGAGTGGTACTACGTCATCGTACTGGCCGGGCAATCCAATGCCATGGCTTACGGTGAAGGGCTTCCGCTTCCGGATTCATACGATGCGCCCCATCCGCGCATTAAGCAACTGGCCCGTCGTAACACAGTGACTCCCGGTGGTGAAGTATGCGTATTTAACGACATCATTCCTGCTGACCATTGTCTGCATGATGTTCAGGATATGAGTACGATTAACCATCCCCGGGCTGACCTGAGCAAAGGGCAGTACGGCTGTGTCGGACAGGGCTTACATATTGCCAAAAAACTGCTTCCGTATATCCCTAATAATGCGGGGATCCTGCTGGTACCATGCTGTCGTGGTGGTTCGGCATTCACCCAGGGCACGGAGGGGACATTCAGCGAGTCCACGGGAGCCAGTCAGGATTCGGCTCGCTGGGGAGTGGGTAAGCCGTTATATCAGGATCTGCTTTTCCGCACGAAGGCAGCATTGCAGAAAAACCCGAAAAACGTTTTGCTGGCGATATGCTGGATGCAGGGGGAATTCGATATGACGAATGCCAGTTACGCCCAGCAGCCAGCAGCATTTCTTGCAATGGTACAGCAGTTCCGTGCTGACCTTGCCGGGCTGGCGGCGCAGTGTCACGGTGGAAGTCCGGCATCAGTCCCCTGGATTTGTGGCGACACGACATACGCGTGGAAACAAGAACACGGTACGCAATATGAAGTGGTATATGGTGCATATAAAGGTAAAGAATCCCAGCAGATTTATTTTGTTCCCTTTATGACCGATGGTAGCGGAGTTAATACACCGACAAACAACCCGTCAGAAGATCCTGATATTGCCGGGTCTGGTTATTACGGTTCGGCATCCCGAACGAACAAAAACTGGGTATCATCAAATCGCCCGACGCATTTCAGCTCATGGGCGCGTCGTGGCATTATTCCCGATCGTATGGCAACGGCTATTCTGAACGTAGCCGGTCGCACCTTAGCCTTCATTAGTGGTAAGGCACCGGAAATCAAAGCCTCGCCCGGCGGCGACACGCCATCGGGGCCGTCTGAAGATGCATCCATACGCACAATCTCCCTGTTGCCGACAGCCGGAGACGCTGCTGCGCAGGGCTGGAGCATTAAGAATGGCGGAATTCAGTTGTCGGGTGGTGTATTTAAGATCACCAAGCAGAGCAATAAAGCCTGGTCCCTGACGCGCCCGGTGGATGACGCAGTCTCCCTGCTGACACGGGGTGGCAGACTGAGCTGTAAGTTTCGACTGTCAGGCGCACTGACCAACAACCAGTTCGGTCTGGGAATTTATCTGTATACCGATGTAGCGTTACCTGACGTCGTGGCGATGACCGGGACTGGTAACCCGTTCCTGATGTCGTTCTTCACCCAGACCACAGACGGCAAACTGAATCTGATGCATCACAGGAAAGCAGGAAACACAAAGTTGGGCGAGTTCGGGAATTACAGTAACGACTGGCAGACGCTGGAGCTGGTGTTCACCGCCGGCAGTGCCACGGTTACTCCGAAACTGAATGGAGTGGCTGGCCCGGCATTCCAGGTCATAAAAGACAGTCTGACACTGGGGCTGAATGCGCTGACGCTGACGGATATTACCAAAAATGCAGCGTATGGCGTTGAGATAGAAAGTCTGGTGCTGGAGATAAATGCACCAGCATCATCATAAAAAGTGAGCCAGTCAAATGGAAGGTATCGTTAAACTCACCGGTAGTGTCAGTGGGTCGTCTGAGATGCCTGCATGAGTTATCAGAGCCATCAGTACTTAACTGGTGGCTTTTTTATTGTTGTCAGCTTCCGGATAACGGGAGACGGGGTATGTACCAGATGGAAAAAATCACAACAGGTGTGTCATACACCACGTCAGCGGTGGGAACGGGCTACTGGTTCCTGCAGTTGCTGGACAGGGTTTCCCCGTCTCAGTGGGCGGCAATAGGCGTGCTGGGGAGTCTGCTGTTTGGGCTGCTGACATATCTGACTAACCTGTATTTCAAAATCAGAGAGGACCGGCGTAAGGCGGCGCGGGGAGAGTAAAGCGATGAAGAAAAAATACGAACTGGTTGTTAAAGGGATAAATAATTACCCGGATAAGATTACTGTTACTGTGGTACTGGAAATTGGTGGGTATCCGTCACTGTTGTTGCCAAATGTGGCGATTAGTCTTGACCGTACTGAAGGTGCCACGCTGGAGTTTTACGAAGCTGAGGCGAAAAAGCAGGCGAAGCAGTTTTTCATGGATGTTGCTGCCGGGTTATGTGAAGGGAACGAACCGTTGCCGGAAAAGCGCCCCATAATTTTAGAGGCGCAGGATGTGTTGATAACCTACAAAGGAAAGCTACCGGGAAGAATTACTGGTTCTCTGAAGATGCCGCCGTCAACACTGCGGTCAGAAAAAGAGGCGTCTTGTCTGCAGTCTGAGTACTCCATTACGGTTAAAAGTGCCGGAGAGGAAGGAAATAAACGTTATTTTATTGCGTCTGCACCTGATAAAGATCAGGAATGGGAGTGTAACCGGCCATCCTTTGTTGTATACGGAGATGGCGGGAAAATAACCATCTCAGAAAATGGGAAATTAACACCGCCATCGCACCAGCATAGTGAGGCGCTCATTGAATTTGCCATTGATTACCTGAAGAACAATAAACAGCAGGGGCTGATGAAGCGCATTGGTCGTTGCATGGGATATCTGCAGGTAGCAGCTGAGATTGAAATGATGGCCAGTGGTGCTGACAATGATGCAGTTGTGCTGGAGGCTCTTCTGCGTGATTTTGATAATACGCCCTTTAAGAAAGCACCTGTTGACTGGATGCAGCCGGGGATGACTTATCTGAAAGGGCGTATATAAGGTGGCTCGTTATCTGTTGCTGGATAATCGACTGAAGATGCGTTCTTTTTGTGTTTTTGCGTAATGATTGTCCCACTCACAATCAAGGTAGCTTAATTCTTCATTCAACCAGTTATTTATATTGGTCTTAATACGCATAAGCATGGGCTGTGTTAATGCTCTGGCGATAATGCCGAGAGTCACAGGTGTGAGATGTCCATACGGCTCAGCCTGAATGGATTTTACTGCATCGTGTTCTTGTGGGAGGAGTAAGAGGCACTCTGATTTTACCCGCTCATTTATGGCTTGCAGGCATAAATCATAATTATGTTGATCGTTATGCATGGTTAATCCTCTACTGAAATTGTCAGATATATTTCAGCCATCAGGAAAAACGCCAGTGTCCTACCGCTGGCGGGCTGAAGATTTAACATATCCAGGGATTCGGAACCGATAAATCCTGATAAATATCCATGAACACCAAAATCAAATATGGCCTGTCGGCTGCCGTTCTGGCGTTGATTGCCATCGGTGCGCCTGCGCCTGATATTCTCGACCAGTTTCTGGATGAAAAAGAAGGTAACCACACAACGGCATACCGTGATGGTGCGGGTATCTGGACCATCTGCCGCGGTGCCACAATGGTGGATGGTAAACCTGTTATTCCGGGCATGAAACTGTCGAAGGAAAAATGCGACCAGGTTAATGCCATTGAACGGGATAAGGCGCTGGCATGGGTGGAGCGCAATATTAAAGTGCCACTGACCGAACCACAGAAAGCGGGTATCGCGTCATTTTGTCCCTATAACATTGGCCCCGGTAAGTGTTTCCCGTCGACGTTTTATAAGCGGCTGAATGCCGGTGATCGTAAGAGTGCATGTGAGGCGATTCGCTGGTGGATAAAAGATGGTGGGCGCGATTGCCGCATACGTTCAAATAACTGCTATGGACAGGTTATTCGTCGTGACCAGGAAAGCGCATTAGCCTGTTGGGGGATAGATCAGTGAGCAGAGTCGCCGCGATTATTTATGCTCTGGTTATCTGCATCATCGTCTGCCTGTCGTGGGCGGTCAATCATTACCGTGATAACGCCATCGCCTACAAAGAACAGCGTGATAAAAAAGTCAGTGAGCTGAAGCAGGCGACCGCCACCATTACTGACATGCAGCAACGCCAGCGTGCTGCTGATGTACTCGATGCTAAATACACGAAGGAGTTGGCTGATGCGAAAGCTGAAAATGATGCTCTTCGGCGCAAGCTTGATAATGGTGGTCGGGTGCTCGTCAAAGGAAAATGCTCTGTGCCATCCTCAGCCGAAACCTCCAGCGCCTCCGGCATGGGCAATGATGCCACCGTCGAACTCTCTCCAGTTGCTGGACGAAACGTTCTCGGTATCCGGGACGGAATCATCAGAGACCAGACAGCACTGAGAACGCTTCAGGAATATATCAGGACGCAATGCCTTCGATGATAGAGATAATTTTACTCATCATCCTTCACATCTGGCTCTGTAGACAGGGTGGTGATCACTTCTGGAGTGAATCCAGATTAAACATCTCATTGCTGATGCTTAAAGTTGAGCATTTGGCGCGCGGTAAGGGGCTGCGTTTAGATAAGAGCCAGTCATCACAAACACTAGGATTTAGCCTCGCATTCGCGGGGCTTTTTATTGCAACAAAGGTAAAGACGATGGATGAAGAATATCGTAAAGACCTGCAACTGTGGTTTGGTCTTACGCATGCGTCGTTCTGCGTGATGCCGCGAGTATTCATGGAGGCTATGCCTCCAGAATGGCAAGAGAAGATGGCTCAGTTGCTTTTTGAGTATAGCGACACGATCAAAACGGATGTCTGCGGAGTTCACAGCTGTTTTGTTACTGCCAAAGACGGCAACAACCGCTTTATGAGGATGCCAGAAGATATTCTGAACTATCGTCATCCTCGACGTGAATTCATCGAATCATTTCTGAAGAAGTAGCCATTACAAAGCCTATCTACGGGTGGGTTTGATAATGGCTTATACCCTGCACGGGATAACTTAACTGATATCCCTTTTAACGGATAAACGGAGCCAACAATGGCAGAGAATGTCGGCATTATGGCAGTGAAATTTGGATAAATCGGGGATTAGAGCCGGTCAGGTAGAAATGAATCAGGCTCAAAGTGAAGCGGAAAAGGTCTGTGGCACAAACTGATGCTGCCATAATTACAGCCTGATGACTTGTGGAATGAAACATGTTGAACCTCCTTAATTGATGTGATTCGAGTGAGGAAGGCATTCTGTCCTTCTATAGTGTCCAGTAAATCAAACAGGAAGCTTGTCTCACGTGTGAGACAAGCCTCTCCATTAGCGAGTTGTATTGATTACAACTCTTCAAAGAGTTCATTACTGGGTAGATGAAAATAGTTTCACGACGAATGGAGGAGACTATGTCGGTGGCTTCTTCATTGGAGTACATATGCTCCCTCGAACCTCAAAAGCATGCCGAGTTCGCGGCTGCCGCCATACCACCACAGATCCGTCAGGCTATTGCAAAAGCCACAAAAGCGAAGGCTGGAAGCAATACAAGCCGGGCCAGTCCTGTCATCAGCGCGGTTATGGTTCGCGAGGTTGTCCCTCATGCTCGCCAGTCCTGTGCGGGGGTGGAAGAAACAGGACACTCACACAGATTCTTGTGGGTCGATGCTATTCCTTTCTGGATTATCCCGATGCCATTCATGCAAGGGCTGTATAAGACGTTCGTCATGGCTGTCAGGCTGACGGGTCCTCCCGGTGGGGTGGCCTGCCACGGGGCGGGAGCGTCGCGGAAAAAGGCTAGTTTTTGCATTTTTATCGGCCACCATCATCTTTGCATCTTATTGATTATTAATGGTTATTTGTTTTTTGCATGTCGAATTGAGTGTTTTTTGTTCGACATCGAACGCGTTTTCTTAAAGTTGTTCGCACGATGCATGTTTAAAGCTCTCCGGAGGAAATATGGATCATGAGTTGAAAAACCTGGTGCTGAATATTAATCAACTGGCGGCTTTATCTGGTCTGCACCGCCAGACTGTCGTGGCAAGACTGAAAAACATTCGTCCCGCTGGTGGACATGACAAACTCAAGCTATACCGGTTGACCGATATTCTGACTGAATTTATGGGGTTACCACCGCCGGTTGCTGAGGGCGAAATGGATCCACATGAACGCAAAGCCTGGTATCAGTCTGAACGTGAGCGTCTTAAGTTCGAACAGGAAACGGCACAACTCATTCCGGCCAGTGATGTCAGACGGGAGTTTGCCATCTGGGCAAAAGCGGTCGTGCAGGTGCTGGAGACATTACCGGATATTCTGGAACGTGACTGCGGTCTGCAGCCTGCCGCTGTGAGCCGTGTTCAGTCCATTATTGATGATCTGCGCGATCAGATAGCCCTGCGGGTGACCGAAGCAGGTGCGGATGATGAGGAGGAATTACAGCAGGAGGAGTAATGCTGAATCAGGAAACCGCAAAGGCAGCACGAACCGATTCAGGTTATATCCTTCGCGCACCGAGACGAATGCGGGTTGCTGATGCCGTTGCTCAGTATATGCGGGTGCCCATGGGGGCAGGGAACTCAGTCCCGTGGGATCCGCTGGTGGCACCGTATGTTATTGAGCCGATGAACTGCCTGGCCTCGCGTGAATACGACGCAGTGATATTTGTTGGCCCGGCACGAACCGGCAAGACTATCGGCCTGATTGACGGCTGGGTGATTTACAACGTGATTTGCGATCCTGCTGATATGCTGATCATTCAGATGACGGAGGAAAAAGCCCGCGAACACTCCAAAAAACGACTCGCCAGAACGTTTCGCGTCAGCCCGGAAGTGGTCAGTCGCCTGAGTCCGAACAAAAATGACAACAACGTTTATGACAGAACATTCCTTGCTGGTAACTACCTGAAAATCGGCTGGCCGTCAGTCAATATCATGTCCTCATCAGATTATAAATGCGTCGCGCTGACGGATTATGACCGTTTTCCGGAAGATATTGATGGCGAGGGGGATGCTTTCTCTCTTGCCTCAAAACGTACCACCACATTTATGTCCAGTGGTATGACGCTGGTGGAGAGTTCCCCCGGCAGGGATGTGAAGGATGTGAAATGGCGACGGACTTCACCGCATGAGGCTCCACCAACCACGGGGATCCTGTCGCTCTATAACCGTGGTGATCGCCGTCGCTGGTACTGGCCCTGTCCACACTGTGGTGAGTATTTTCAGCCCTGCGGCGATGTGGTTGCTGGTTTCCGTGATATTGCCGATCCCGTGCTGGCAAGTGAGGCGGCTTATATTCAGTGTCCTTCCTGTTCAGGACGGATTATGCCTGAACAAAAACGTGAGCTGAACGGACGTGGGGTCTGGTTGCGGGATGGTGAATCCATCAATGCGGATGGCAGTCGTTATGGTGATCCCCGACGCTCACGTATTGCGTCATTCTGGATGGAGGGTCCGGCAGCTGCTTACCAGACACTCTCGCAACTCGTTTACAAACTGCTTACTGCAGAACAGGAATACGAGACAACCGGAAGTGAAGAAACACTCAAGACGGTTATCAATACCGACTGGGGATTACCTTATCTTCCCCGCGCCAGCATGGAGCAACGAAAAAGTGAACTGCTTGAGCAGCGGGCAGAGCCAGTTCCTTCCCGCAGTGTGCCGGATGGCGTTAATTTCCTTGTGGCGACAGTGGATGTGCAGGCGGGACGTCATCGCCGTTTTGTGGTTCAGGTAACGGGCTATGGCAGCCGTGGCGAACGCTGGATTATTGATCGTTACAACATCACGCAGTCATTGCGCGGTGACAGTGACGGGGAGAGCCAGCGAATTGATCCGGCCAGCTATCCGGAAGACTGGGATGTCCTGCTGACGGATGTTTTTCATAAAAGCTGGCCGCTGGCCTCCGATCCTTCTCAACAAATGCGACTGATGGCAATGGCGGTGGACTCCGGCGGTGAAGACGGGGTCACTGATAATGCCTATAAATTCTGGCGTCGTTGCCGTCGTGATGGCCTTGGTAAACGTATTTACCTGTTTAAGGGCGACAGCATCCGGCGCGCAAAACTGATCACCCGTACATTCCCTGATAACACCGGACGAACGGGCCGACGGGCGCAGGCCGCAGGTGATGTGCCGCTCTGGCTTCTTCAGACGGATGCACTGAAAGACCGGGTGAATAACGCGTTATGGCGTGACTCGCCAGGTCCCGGCTATGTGCATTTCCCTGACTGGCTGGGGAGCTGGTTTTACGACGAACTGACGTATGAAGAGCGGAGCAGTGACGGGAAATGGAGTAAGCCGGGTCGCGGTGCCAACGAAGCTTTTGACCTGATGGTGTATGCCGATGCTCTGGTCATTCTGCATGGATACGAAAAGATCCGCTGGCCGGATGCACCGGAGTGGGCGAGCCGGGAAACCTGGCTGGAGTGTGTCCAGGACAGTACCGAACCGTCATCCTCACCGGAACCGGTATCCACGCCTGTTAAAAAACAAAAACGGAAGAAAACAGTAACTGACGATGTTAACCCCTGGCTGACTTCCGGAGGATGGTTATGAACCAGAATGATATCGAAGCCATGATTCAGCGTTATATGGAAGCTGAAATGGCGGTGCTGGACGGAAAATCCGTCACCTTTAATGGTCAGCAGATGACCATGGAAAACTTATCTGAGATCCGGCAGGGACGGCAGGAGTGGGAGCGCCGCCTTGCGGCTCTGATTACACGACGACGGGGGCATCCCGGGTACCGGCTGGCGAGGTTCTGATGGCAATTCTTGATGATGTGATTGGCGTTTTTTCACCTGGATGGAAAGCGGCAAGGCTGCGTTCCCGTGCGGTGATCCAGGCTTATGAAGCCGTAAAAACGACGCGGACACACAAAGCCCGACGGGAGAACCGAACTGCCGACCAGCTAAGCCAGTACGGGGCCGTGTCGTTACGTGAGCAGGCCCGTTACCTTGATAACAACCACGATCTGGTTATTGGTGTATTTGACAAGCTGGAAGAACGGGTGGTGGGGAAAAACGGGATTATTGTCGAGCCACATCCGGTATTACGCAATGGGGCCATTGCCCGTGATCTGGCAGCGGAGATTCGCACCCGATGGAGTGAATGGTCTGTCAGCCCGGAAGTCACCGGGCAGTTTACCCGTCCGATGCTGGAACGTCTGATGCTGCGTACCTGGCTGCGCGATGGTGAGGTGTTTGCCCAGATGGTTTCCGGGCGCATAAACAGCCTGACGCCTTCTGCCGGTGTTCATTTCTGGCTGGAGGCGCTCGAGCCGGACTTTATTCCCATGACCAGTGATGAGAGCAACAGGCTGAATCAGGGCGTGTTTGTTGATGACTGGGGGCGTCCCGAAAAATATCTGGTGTATAAAAGCCGTCCCGTATCCGGACGGCAGATGGAAACCAAAGAAGTGGATGCAGAGCGAATGCTGCATCTTAAATTTGTTCGCCGTCTGCACCAGATACGCGGGACGTCTTTGTTGTCCGGTGTGCTGATCCGCCTCAGTGCCCTGAAAGATTATGAAGATTATGAGCTGACTGCAGCAAGGATCGCCGCTGCTCTGGGGATGTACATCCGCAAAGGCGACGGGCAGAGCTATGAACCGGATGGTAATGGCAGCAAGGATAAGGAACGCGAGCTTACCATTCAGCCAGGCATTATTTACGACGATCTGAAACCCGGCGAAGAAATCGGAATGGTGAAGTCGGATCGCCCCAATCCTAACCTTGAAACTTTTCGTAATGGTCAGTTGCGTGCCGTGGCGGCGGGCAGTCGTCTGAGTTTTTCCAGTACAGCGCGCAACTATAACGGCACTTACAGCGCCCAGCGCCAGGAGCTGGTTGAATCTACTGATGGCTACCTGATCCTGCAGGACTGGTTTATTGGTGCCGTCACCCGCCCGATGTATCGTGCCTGGCTGAAACAGGCTGTGGCATCCGGTGTTATCAGGCTACCCCGCGATCTTGACCGTTCTTCACTGTATACCGCGGTGTATTCCGGACCAGTGATGCCGTGGATTGACCCTGTTAAGGAGGCTGAGGCCTGGAAAATCCAGATTCGTGGTGGAGCGGCGACAGAATCAGACTGGGTACGTGCTGGTGGTCGTAATCCGGATGATGTCAAACGTCGGCGCAAGGCCGAAATTGATGAAAACCGCAAGCTGGATCTGGTATTTGATACCGATCCGGCCAGTGATAAAGGAGGCAGCAGTGCCGCAACGAAACGACAGGAGCCGCAGCACACCGACGACCAGTCCGAAGAATAATTCCTGGTTCAGGATGCAGGCTGGTCACCAGAGTGACGCGGATATTTATATTTATGACGAGATTGGTTTCTGGGGTGTTACAGCGAAGCAGTTTATCAGTGATCTGAATGCACTGGGCGATATCACCCACATTAATCTCCATATCAATTCACCGGGTGGCGATGTCTTTGAAGGCATCGCCATTTTTAATGCGCTGAAAACACATGGTGCGTCCATTACCGTTTATGTCGACGGTGTGGCGGCGTCAATGGCGTCGGTCATTGCGATGGTGGGAAACCCGGTCATTATGCCGGAAAACACCTTCATGATGATTCATAAACCATTTGGCTTTACGGGCGGTGATGCGGAGGACATGCGCACCTATGCCGACCTGCTCGATAATGTTGAGGCGGTTCTGTTACCCGCTTATGCACAGAAAACCGGGAAAACCACCGATGAAATTGCTGCCATGCTGGCGGATGAGACCTGGATGTCCGGTGCCGAATGTCTGGCACATGGATTTGCTGATCAGGTGACGCCAGCCGTTAAGGCAATGGCATGTATTCAGTCAAAACGTACAGAGGAATTTAAAAAGATGCCGGAATCCATTCGAAACATGATTACTCCGCCACGCAACAGTGCTCCACGCGTACAGGATGATGAACCTGCAGCCTCCCGGACGCCAGTGCAGGCAGCAGCACCCGTGGTGGATGAAAACAGTATCCGTGCGCAGGTACTGGCAGAGCAAAAAGCGCGTGTAAACGGTATTAATGATCTGTTTGCCATGTTTGGCGGGCGTTATCAGACGCTGCAGGCTCAGTGTCTTGCCGATCCTGAATGTTCGCTGGAGCAGGCCCGCGAAAAGCTGTTGAACGAGATGGGGCGCGAGTCCACGCCATCCAATAAAAATACACCGGCTCATATTTATGCCGGTAACGGTAATTTTGTGGGGGACGGGATCCGCCAGGCGCTGATGGCGCGTGCCGGATTTGAAAAAACCGAACGTGATAATGTCTACAACGGGATGACCCTGCGTGAATATGCCCGTATGTCACTGACTGAACGGGGTATTGGGGTTTCCAGTTATAACCCGATGCAGATGGTCGGTGCGGCGTTCACACACAGTACGTCTGACTTCGGTAATATTCTGCTGGATGTTGCGAACAAAGCCATTCTGCAGGGCTGGGAAGATGCTCCTGAAACCTATGAACAGTGGACGCGGAAAGGTCAGTTGTCTGATTTTAAAATTGCCCATCGTGTGGGTATGGGGGGCTTCAGTGCTCTGCGTCAGGTGCGTGAAGGGGCGGAATATAAATACGTCACCACCGGAGATAAACAGGCCACTATTGCACTGGCGACCTATGGCGAGCTGTTCAGTATCACCCGTCAGGCCATTATCAATGATGATCTGAATATGCTGACCGATGTCCCGATGAAACTGGGCCGTGCGGCGAAATCCACTATTGCCGATCTGGTTTATGCCATTCTGACGTCTAACCCGAAAATCTCCACAGATAATGTAAGTCTGTTCGATAAAGCGAAACATGCAAACGTACTGGAGAGCGCTGCAATGGACGTGGCATCGCTGGATAAAGCCCGCCAGTTGATGCGCGTTCAGAAAGAGGGGGAGCGTCATCTGAATATTCGTCCTGCGTTCGTACTGGTACCGACGGCGATGGAGTCTGTTGCTAACCAGGTCATTCGCTCCTCAAGTGTCAAGGGGGCTGACATTAACGCCGGTATTATTAACCCGGTGAAAGATTTTGCGACCGTTATTGCAGAGCCTCGTCTTGATGATAACAGCCAGACCACCTTCTACCTGGCTGCGTCAAAAGGCTCCGATACGATTGAAGTGGCTTATCTCAACGGTGTGGATACGCCATATATTGATCAGATGGAGGGCTTCAGTGTGGATGGCGTGACAACGAAAGTGCGTATTGACGCCGGTGTCGCGCCAGTTGATCACCGCGGTCTGGTGAAATGTACGGCGTAAACGTCGCAGACAACAACTCTGATGGCCCGTAAGGGCTTTTTTTGTACCTGAAATCAGCCCCTGAACGGGGCTGTGCGGAGACAGTTATGGCAAAGAATTTTGTAGAAGAAGGAAAAACGGTGGCGATTGTTGCCAGTGCAGCCATCAGCAGCGGAGATCTGGTGCAGGTGGGTGATGTTTTTGCGGTGGCGCTGACCGATATTCCACAGGGTGAAACAGGCGACGGCATGACCGAAGGTGTGTTTATGCTGCCTAAGCTGAAAACGGATGATATGAAAACGGGTAAGAAGGTTTATCTGAAGTCCGGAAAAGTTCAGCTGACTAACAGCGGCTCTGATCCGCTGGTCGGGGTTGTCTGGGCAGATGCCGGAACCAGTGCAGAAGAAGTGCCGGTAAAACTCAATGTCTGATCCCTTTTCCCGGCTGGCAGCGCGTATGGATGCGATCACGGTCAGAAAGATGGGAAAGACAGCCTCGATTAATGATGTCGATATGACTGTGATCCCGGGAGAAACACTGGCAGAGCTGAATGCTCTGTCCGGACCTGCGGTCTCTCTGGTGGTGTTTTCTTCGGGATACCGCCCACGGCGCGGGGATCGCGTTGTTTATGACGGACAACAATGGACGGTCACACGGCATGAACGCTTTAACGGTAAACCAATGATCTTTATTGAGTAAAGAGGTGTGGGATGAAGGGGCTTGAGAATGCCATCCGCAATCTGAACAGCCTTGATACCCGTATGGTGCCACAGGCCAGCGCATGGGCGATAAACCGTGTGGCACAGAAAGCGGTCTCGGTTGCCACCCGGCAGGTTGCCGGGAATACCGTTGCGGGAGATAACCAAGTGAAAGGGATCCCCCTGAAACTGGTACGTCAGCGTGTCCGGGTGTTTAAAGCCAGTCCGTCAGGAAAAATGACGGCCAGGATCCGCGTTAACCGGGGCAATCTGCCCGCCATCAAACTGAACACAACACGGCGG
>OMER01000850.1_pt1 | contig 15439 bp, 8 predicted proteins | sample 1645431 | NCBI WGS metagenome assembly OMER01 (sample SAMEA103958144, study PRJEB25191) | human gut metagenome | reverse complement strand
AAGCCATAGCGTCTGGCCTGTGCAGGGTAGATGCTGTATCCGGCGCCGGGGACAACTATGAACAGAATCGCTACGCTTAAAGCATTCAGGACATTGCGCTGTTTTGCGTTTTCCGCGGAGATGGAGGGTTATACCGTCAGATCTAATAATTTGTCGACTGCATTACCATCCGCAAGGTAACTGTAGAAGTGTCTTAAGAGAGTGCATTGCGTTGCCCATAACTGAAAACAGCTTAGATCTTTGTTCACCAGAAAGTTTCATCCATTTTCTTCCACCCAGGTTGCGGAAGAGCTACTTTTCATCCGTCGTTGACAAATAATGATGAGATAGTCACAGAGCAGCGTTTGGGAAGCGCACAATCACAATATTGTACGGTTGCATTATCGCGGTAGAGTATACCGCATGCTAAAAATAAGTTAAGTAAGCGTCTGAATGATATTACATACTATATGTATGGAACCAAAATACATTTTTGATTAATTACTTGCTTTTTCAGGACGGAGACGTATATCTCATCCTGGATACAACTCCACAGAGAGGAGAATTGTTTTTATCCGGAACAAATCTAGGACCACGCAGGAAACAGAGTAATACCGCAAAGTTCTAGTGATTAGCTGGACACCGCTGCTTATTAATGAGAGCAATATTTCTGTAACAAAGATAACACATTCTGAGTCAGAATAATTTCATCATCAGGTATAACCAGCAGGCAAGCTTGCGAACGGAGCGTGCACACAGCCCAGCTTGCAGCGAACGACCTGTACCAAAATGAGATACCAACAGCGTGAGCTCCCGAAGGGAGAAAGGCGGAGAGGTACGCACAAGGGAGCTTCCAGAGGGAAAGGGAGTACCAGCTGGCGAATTTGCACTCCAACAAATAATTCCCCCTTTTCTACTCCACTACTTTTGACCATACGTCTGGCGCTTAATTCGTTGATTGTTGGCCTTGCAAGCGCCGTTAGACCTGATTCACCATACCCAGGCAGTCTTGGAAACGGAAAGCTTGCGCGTTAAGCGCACGTTTTAACTAATTCAAATACATAATGAATTGATTCAGGAATAAATTGTGATGCTCATCACAACAAAAGAAGGTAACAATAATAAAATATTTATTATTTCTTATTATTATCACTGGGAAATTATAAGAAATGTCCGATTTTTTTGAATCTTACAAATGACAATGACAATAAAAGCCGGTTGTTGCATGCATTTTCATTCTTTATCACCAATAAAAAAATAAATTTTTATTTAACATTACCCCATTAAAAGATATAGACATAAAATGAAGTTTTAAAATAGTATTTCAGCGAGAAAGTCGTTAAAAACTTAAGGTGTTATGCACATCGCACAAGTGATTATGAACAGAATGGCATTTAAACAAAATGCTGTAGTATCTCAATTACATTTACAATAAAAATAGTCATCCGAGGACAATCGATGAGGAAGTCGGGTACTCCGTGGTAAACATAATTTATGAATACTGAATGAGGCAACCTATACTTGTCATATCCGGATAAAATCACCCTCTGGTAATACTCTTAAGTAAATACCCAGGGTAACAATGTTATAAAATTAGATGGGTTATGTTTATTTTTTATAAGTAAAAATCACGAGTATAATTAATGGTGGCAGTAATAAAAACATATAAAAACAATACCGCATATGTGAAAAAAAATTGCAGGAGCGGTAATTTTGTAAGCAAACGAAAAGTATTTCACTATGTAACAGACATCACAAAAATACATTAATGCAGTCACTATATTTTCCGCCCGGGTGATAACGTCTGGTTATCATTAGTACTTAAACATCATGGAGAGTCCGCAGTGAATAAAGTTTATTCTCTTAAATATTGCCCTGTCACCGGGGGACTTATTGTTGTCTCTGAACTTGCCAGCAGGGTAATAAAAAAGACATGCCGAAGATTAACGCATATTCTTCTGGCTGGCATTCCAGCAGTCTATCTGTATTACCCTCAGATATCCCAGGCGGGCATTGTCCGTTCCGATATTGCCTATCAGATTTATCGTGATTTCGCTGAAAACAAAGGGCTTTTTGTACCTGGTGCCACAGATATTCCGGTATATGATAAGGACGGAAAACTTGTGGGGAGACTGGATAAAGCCCCAATGGCCGATTTCAGCAGTGTGAGCTCAAATGGCGTTGCTACGCTTGTATCACCTCAATATATCGTCAGCGTAAAGCATAACGGAGGATATCAGAGTGTGAGCTTTGGTAATGGGAAAAATACATATTCCCTTGTTGACCGTAATAACCACTCTTCTGTTGACTTCCATGCTCCACGTCTGAATAAACTGGTTACAGAAGTTATTCCCTCAGCGATAACATCAGAAGGAACCAAAGCCAATGCTTATAAAGACACTGAACGTTACACCGCTTTTTATCGGGTGGGTAGTGGTACGCAGTACACTAAGGACAAGGACGGAAATTTAGTTAAGGTTGCCGGCGGATATGCTTTTAAAACAGGAGGAACCACAGGAGTTCCTCTGATATCTGATGCAACAATAGTCTCTAATCCCGGGCAAACCTATAATCCTGTAAACGGACCTTTACCTGACTATGGTGCCCCTGGGGACAGTGGTTCTCCTTTGTTTGCTTATGATGAACAACAAAAAAAATGGGTTATTGTTGCTGTATTAAGAGCATATGCAGGTATTAATGGTGCTACGAACTGGTGGAATGTCATACCAACAGATTATCTGAACCAGGTTATGCAGGACGATTTCGATGCCCCCGTGGACTTTGTTTCCGGACTGCCCCCCCTGAACTGGACATACGACAAAACATCAGGCACAGGCACCCTGAGCCAGGGCAGTAAAAACTGGACCATGCACGGGCAGAAAGACAATGATCTCAATGCCGGTAAAAATCTGGTATTCAGCGGGCAGAACGGTGCAATTGTCCTGAAAGACAGTGTGACTCAGGGGGCCGGTTATCTCGAATTTAAAGACAGTTACACCGTATCTGCTGAATCCGGAAAAACCTGGACGGGTGCCGGCATTATTACTGACAAGGGGACGAATGTGACCTGGAAGGTCAACGGGGTTGCCGGTGACAACCTGCATAAATTGGGGGAAGGAACCCTGACCATAAACGGAACAGGTGTAAACCCGGGAGGACTGAAAACGGGAGACGGTACCGTTGTACTTAACCAGCAGGCAGACACTGCAGGTAATGTTCAGGCCTTCAGTTCCGTGAACCTCGCCAGCGGACGACCGACCGTGGTGCTCGGAGATGCCCGTCAGGTCAATCCGGATAACATTTCATGGGGATACCGGGGAGGTAAGCTTGACCTTAATGGTAATGCCGTTACCTTCACCCGACTGCAGGCTGCCGATTACGGGGCGGTGATTACAAATAATGCACAGCAAAAATCCCGGCTTTTACTGGATCTTAAGGCTCAGGATACAAATGTCAGTGTTCCGATTGGCAGTATATCCCCCTTTGGCGGTACCGGCACACCGGGAAACCTATACAGCATGATACTCAACGGCCAGACCCGCTTCTATATTCTGAAATCTGCCAGCTATGGTAACACCCTGTGGGGGAACAGCCTGAATGACCCGGCTCAGTGGGAATTTGTTGGCACGGACAAAAACAAAGCAGTTCAGACAGTAAAAGACCGGATCCTGGCCGGGCGGGCAAAACAACCCGTTATCTTTCATGGTCAGCTGACCGGGAATATGGATGTCACCATTCCACAGCTGCCGGGGGGAAGAAAGGTCATCCTTGATGGTAGCGTGAACCTGCCGGAAGGTACCCTGAGTGAGGACAGTGGCACCCTGATATTCCAGGGGCATCCGGTTATCCACGCCTCCGTCAGTGGCAGTGCGCCGGTCAGCCTGAACCAGAAAGACTGGGAAAACCGCCAGTTCATAATGAAAACACTGTCGCTGAAAGATGCTGACTTCCATCTTTCACGTAACGCCTCGCTGAACAGTGACATTAAGTCGGATAACAGCCATATCACACTGGGAAGTGACAGGGTATTTGTGGATAAAAATGACGGAACAGGAAATTATGTCATTCTGGAGGAAGGTACCTCTGTCCCGGACACCGTGAATGACAGGAGCCAGTATGAAGGGAATATTACGCTGGACCATAACTCAACCCTGGATATCGGCAGCCGGTTCACCGGAGGGATTGAAGCTTATGACAGTGCCGTCAGTATCACCTCTCCGGACGTCCTGTTAACAGCCCCGGGTGCTTTTGCCGGCAGTTCACTGACAGTGCATGATGGCGGTCATCTTACAGCACTGAACGGTCTTTTCAGCGACGGGCATATTCAGGCCGGTAAGAACAGCAAAATCACCCTGAGCGGTACACCGGTTAAAGATACGGCTAACCAGTATGCCCCTGCTGTATATCTGACGGACGGATATGACCTGACCGGCGATAACGCAACACTGGAAATTACCCGTGGAGCACATGCTTCCGGTGATATTCATGCCTCTGCGGCATCAACAGTTACCATCGGGTCTGACACGCCGGCAGAACTGGCTTCTGCGGAAACGACTGCATCGGCGTTTGCCGGCAGTCTTCTTGAGGGCTATAACGCAGCATTCAATGGTGCCATAACCGGTGGCAGGGCTGATGTCAGTATGCATAATGCACTGTGGACTCTGGGTGGGGACTCCGCCATCCACACTCTTACCGTCAGAAACAGCCGTATCAGTTCTGAAGGAGACCGTACTTTCCGTACCCTGACGGTGAATAAACTGGATGCAACAGGCAGTGATTTTGTTCTGCGTACGGACCTGAAAAATGCCGATAAAATTAATGTGACTGAAAAAGCCACGGGTTCAGATAACAGCCTGAACGTCAGCTTTATGAAGGATCCGGCTCAGGGACAGTCCCTGAATATTCCTCTGGTCACGGCACCGGCGGGAACTTCAGCAGAGATGTTTAAGGCCGGCACCCGGATGATAGGTTTCAGTCGGGTGACTCCAACCCTGCATGTTGACACCAGTGGTGGCAATACGAAGTGGATACTGGACGGTTTTAAAGCGGAGGCTGATAAAGCCGCTGCCGCGAAGGCTGACAGTTTCATGAATGCCGGGTATAAAAACTTCATGACGGAAGTCAACAATCTGAACAAACGTATGGGTGACCTGCGTGACACAAACGGTGATGCCGGAGCCTGGGCGCGCATCATGAGTGGTGCCGGTTCTGCAGACGGTGGTTACAGTGATAATTACACCCATGTTCAGGTCGGCTTTGACAAAAAACATGAACTGGACGGAGTGGACCTGTTTACCGGTGTCACGATGACCTATACCGACAGCAGTGCAGACAGCCATGCGTTCAGCGGCAAGACGAAATCGGTGGGGGGCGGTCTGTATGCTTCAGCATTGTTTGAGTCCGGTGCCTATATCGATTTGATTGGTAAATATATTCACCATGACAATGATTACACAGGTAACTTTGCCGGTCTGGGAACGAAACACTACAACACCCATTCCTGGTATGCCGGTGCTGAAACGGGTTACCGCTATCACCTGACAGAGGAAACGTTCATTGAGCCGCAGGCTGAACTGGTTTACGGCGCCGTGTCCGGGAAAACATTCCGCTGGAAAGACGGTGATATGGACCTGAGCATGAAGAACAGGGACTTCAGTCCGCTGATTGGAAGAACAGGGATTGAACTGGGCAAGACCTTCAGTGGTAAGGACTGGAGTGTGACGGCCCGTGCCGGGACCAGCTGGCAGTTTGACCTACTGAATAATGGTGAGACGGTACTGCGTGATGCGTCCGGGGAGAAACGGATAAAAGGCGAGAAAGACAGCCGGATGCTGTTTAATGTTGGTATGAATGCGCAGATAAAGGACAATATGCGCTTTGGTCTGGAGTTTGAGAAGTCAGCCTTTGGTAAATATAACGTGGATAATGCGGTAAACGCAAATTTCCGGTATATGTTCTGATGTGGGGGAAAGGCTGCCGGAAGGCAGCCTTTCTCAGAGATTCTTAAAATATAAAACAGTATTTTCTTAATCATCCTTCTTATGGTAGTTCTGTATGAGCCATGAATATATTATTCATGTTTTGTAAAAACTTACATTGCAAAAAAATTATTCTTTCATGTCTTATAACTTGAAGGGGAGTAAGGTGATTTCATTACATAATGAATTACAAAATGATTTTATAAATACAAGTTGGTGAGTGTGTATATGCGTTATTCTTCTTATGCAAAAAAAACATATAATTCAGGATTACAACGAGCAAGTGTAAATGATGAGCACTTTTCGCTTCTGATTGAAATATCACCAATCAGAAGTGAAAAAACAATAGTGGCTCTTAGAGAATATTTGGTTTATGGTTACTCAAAACAAGAAAGCTGTGACAGAAATAATGTATCCAATAGTTATTTTTGTTTGTGTCTGAAAAAACTGAATTATACCCATGGTATTGTATCTGCCCTGAAATATTTCTATCAAACATAAAATATAATCATAATATCGCTTTACCTCCCAAAATACAGCTGAACTTTATGACTTGGCTGATAAAGTGATACTACGATGAAAACTGAATTTGTTTAAAAATCCCGGGCGTCAGTCCTCTGATTGCTGCAGTATTTTTCAGCAAAATTGATGCCACATAGTTCTCTGGCCGGTGACAATTATCGACATGGTTCGGATTCGCTCCCCGCCAGCACAGCTCTGGCGGTAAACAGCACTACCTTCTGTGGTCAAAAATAGCAACCAGTGTCTGATAGCTTTCATTCTCCGTGATGCGAGTTTCGTAATGTGCGGTGTGAAAAATGCGTATTTTCATGGTAGTAGAACACCCAATAACGGCGTTTTTCAAGCTAATTGTCGCCTTTTGTAATAAAATTACATTATGCTGTTTCTTTTCTGGATTCAGATACACTGCCTGAATATGTTCCCAGTCGACCCTGTAAATAATTCTGTGTAACTGCCGCCGTATTAAAGGTGCTCGCTAAGGCGGTCACCAAACTCGATAATAAAACGGCTCATTGCCAGCCGCCAGTTCTGGATTGGCATACTCCATTTTTTTGACGCCGACTGTATCGCCAGATAAATCACTTTTCGCACCGAGTCGTCCGTTGGGAACACCTTGCGCTTCTTTATCGCCTGCCGAATGACGCTGTTCAGCGATTCGATGGCATTCGTCGTGTAGATGGCCTTGCGGATATCCGGTGGGTAACCGAAGAAGGTGTTGAGATTTTCCCAGTGTGTGCGCCAGCTCTTGCTGATTTGCGGGTATTTTTCATCCCAGACGCCTGCAAACTTATCCAACGCCATCAACGCCGCTTCCTCTGTCGGGGCCTGATATACCGCTTTCAGCCCGCTGGTGACGGCTTTGTAATCCTTCCACGACACGAATTTCAGGCTGTTGCGCACCATATGGATGATGCAGAGCTGAATATGCGTCTGCGGGTACACGCTATTTATCGCTTCCGGGAAGCCTTTCAGGCCGTCCACGCAGGCAATCAGGATGTCCTGAAGGCCACGATTTTTCAGCTCAGTCAGTACACCCAGCCAGAACTTTGCACCTTCATTTTCTGCCAGCCACATACCCAGCAGCTCTTTCTGACCGTCGGTATTGATGCCCAGCGCGAGGAACACCGCTTTGTTAATGACACTCCCGCCGTGACGAACCTTAACCACAATACAGTCAAGATAAACAATGGGATACAGTGCATCCAACGGTCGATTTTGCCATTCAGAGACCTGCTCTTTAACCGCATCGGTCACTTTGGATATCAGCGTGGGCGAGACATCGGCGTCGTACATTTCTTTGAACGTGGCAACGATTTCCCGCGTAGTCATGCCTTTGGCATACAGGGACAAAATCTGGCTGTCCATCTGGGTGATGCGTGTCTGATGCTTCTTAATTAGTTGCGGTTCGAAGGTATTTTCACGGTCACGCGGCGTGTTAAGTTCGATCTCGCCATCATCGCACAATACCGTTTTTGACGAGTAGCCATTACGGGTATTAGAGCCTGATTTAGGAGCATTTTTCTCATGACCGAGATGGTCAGTCAGTTCTGCATTGAGCGCCGTTTCGACGGTAAGCTTTGTCAACATGCGTGAAAACTGGTTGAGGTCGGCTTCGGTTTTAAGGCCTTTGGCCAGTCAGCCGCAAGGGCTTTAAGTTTCTTTTCGTCCATCGTTTGCCTGTCTCCGTTGTTGGAGTGAACATATCAAAAACAGGCAATTACACAATTTTAATTACAGTCTCTTATAAGGGCCATCTTCGTACCCTTCTTTCGACGCAATAACTTTCAGCCTTGCGCTAGCACACGCTGAACTCCCCGCATTACCATTACTGCAGGCAGCAATAACCTCCTTATCACTGGCAATATCTTTTTCAAGCAATGCATCATATTTCTGCTGTACCTTTTCACGTTCTGCCGGATCTTTACTGTTTTTAAGCGTCTGTTTTGCTATCTCAAGTTCTGTCTTTTCAGACATGCTCAGGTAGTTATTCTCAACTAAAGCCCTTTGCCCTAAAAAGATATAACAAAACCCAACAAAAACCTAATATGCCCCCCCCCAGACCACCCAACTGAGCAGCATAAACAATATCGCTCTACAAAACTTCAAAAATCCCGCTTTGAAACCATGCTAACGCTACAAACGTTAGTTTAGTTATTATGGCCGCTAAGATCATGCCAATAAAACACAATAAGAGAATTGAACTGCATATAATAAACTTACCTATTACCACTCGAAAAGAATATTTCATTTCTTGAGTTCCTCAGATACTTTATCTGTTACTTTTCCACCTAGCTCGGATCCTATAGAACCGCCAATATCTCCAGCAGTTCCAGGAATATTGCTCGGTTTCATGCCTTCTCGAATGATATCGTTACGATTTACTTCAGCATATTTTATCCATGTTGGATCGTACTTAGGATCCCAGCCATTTGTCACCCATTTTCCTACAGCATTCGTAATCTTATCTGTCCCCTAAGTAATACCTTTACCGATACCATACCCGGCAGCAGAACCGATACCATTTGAAATTGCACCAGACAGAGGATCTTTGTTGCCGATCCAGTTACCCAGCGCACCACCTGCAGCATTCCAGCCCACAGTCCCCGCCAGGCCATTACCCATGCTGAACACATTCACCCAGCCTGCAATGGCTGCGTTTGCCGGATCTACAGTACCATCAGCCAGATAACTGATACCAGCATTCGCACTTGCTCCAAGTCCCCACATTACCTGAGCACTACCGGGGAGTAGTGCCACAGTACCTGTTGCCAAAGCCAGCCCTACAGCATCCCTCTCATTCATTGCTTTCTGGCAGGCGGCACCGGAAGAGTTTTCTGTACATGTCGCCATGTCGATACCATGCTGGCGTATCCACGCAGAATGAGCATATTCACTACCGCCAAGTAAATTATTCTCAACAACAAATCAACGATAAAAACGATTTAATATCAATATGATGAATAATAATCGTGACAACCATAAAAATATTAACCTTAGTTTTATTTTTAGGTTGAAAAAAAGCTCTCTTACAAAAATAATTTTTGTCTTACCATATTCCAGATTAGAAAAAAAACGACAGTGTATAAAAAATAAAACAACACCTAAAAACCATACTATATCGACCAAGTAATTCTTAACAAGTGGATTACGATTATGATCAAAAGCCAATCCAAATATAAAAACACAGATAACCGATAGTGCAGAGGCATTTGCTCTCATGTCAGAACTAAAAAATATATAATCAAAAAACAAAAAAGAGTCCCGGGCAAATTTTACACCACCGAGATCTTTATATATAAACAAAGCAAATAGCACTGTGAAGGAAAATATTGACAGCGCAAGCATCAATAAAAATAGTAAACTATAAAAATTATTTAAAATCATATCGATAAACCTCACTTGTTGAAGTGCCATTAACGTCAACGCCTTTAATTTCAGTTGCACTCCAACCCCAACTTGGGCCAAAACCAAAAGTGAAACTAACACCATCTTTACCCGTAGAAAGCCCCACTGCACCAACGCCAAAACCACCATTTATCGAATAATCGTTATCATTTGAATTTATTAATCCCGGGAAATACGGGCCAAAGGATAATCCGATCGAGGCTCCGCCATGAGCACCTATACTATAAATATCCCCTTGATTAACTGAAATATGATTGTCATCTATAGTTCCGCTTAAAGTATAACCCCGGATAAAGCTAACATCACCGCCAGCCTGAACTACCGGGTGTACTTTATATGTTGTCCCCCAAGAAGGCCCTTCACCAATAGCTATACGATTCATCCCTTCTTGAACCTGCTCCGGTGTCAGATTATTGTCCTGAGCATACTGATTCCACGAGGCTACGGCCTGTCCGTAATCCTGTGTTCCTGATGGCAGGATATTGTTCCAGCCATCACTGAGTGAGTTATTCTCAACAGCATTCTTCCCGCTTTGTGCTCCCACTGCTGCTGATGCGGTGCTGTTTCCGGTAAGACCGCAGGCCAGCCCTGCTGACACAGTTGCCAGCGTACTTATCGTCTGCTTCTGCTCTTCACTGAGGTCTGACTGCTTCACGCCAGGATACAGCATTCCGGCAATCGCTCTGGCTGCCAGCTCTCCCGTTGCTGCGCCTGCTGCACCGGCAGCGGCATTATTACCCTGCATTGCCGCCACTGCGCCGCCCAGAATGGCGTGAGCAATGGCGTTTACTGCCGGGTCTTTTTCTGTTGATTTCAGCAGATGTGCCAGTTCCGGTGCTGAAGCTCCGGCCAGAGCACCTGCTAAATTACCCCCCGCCAGCCCCTGAAGCGCCGCTGTCGCGGCCTGGATACCCCGCTGAATTTCACTGCCGGTACCATACTTCGCCATTTCATTCCTGTAAGCCTGCGTGTCACGCAGTTTCGCAAGATATTCCTGACGTTGTTTCTCTGTTGCATTAGCAGGAAGTGTTTCGCTGGTTGCTTCCTTCGCGGCCTTCAACGCATTCAGTTCTCCCTGTGTACGCGCAATATCCGCCACCTGACTGCCTATGTCACTGATAAGCCCCACTGTCTGCAGACGCCTCTGCTCCTTCTCCTTGTCAAATATCGGGCTGATACTGTCATTAGCGTGCGCAGGGTCACGGCTCAGGTTCGCCAGATTCTGCTTCTGATTGTCCCTGTCCCGGATGGTGATAGTGCCTTCTGCCACTGCGGCCTGAGTCGTTCCTTCCGCATGTCCGCTGTGACCTCCGGCGGATATCATGCCACCCGGCATGTTACCCTGAAATTTATCCCCGAAGCTGCCACCACCGCTCAGACTGATTCCACTGTGACTGACTTTATAATCCGCTTCGTTGTGAAGGTCACTGAAACCCAGCGTTCCGGTATCCAGGTGGTTTTTATCCGGTGTGGCAGTGGAGGCAATCACCGCACCATCCAGTTGGGTATGTTTACCCACTGTGATGTCGAAGCCACCATCACCGGCAAACATTCCGGTTTGTTCAGCAACGGAGTCAAAGCGGCTCTTCATCTTATCCCGGGAGGCAGCGATGTAACCTGAGCCGGTCATGGAGCCAAAGGTAAAACTGCCGCCGGCAGCCACGCTGGTCTGTTTACTGTCGTACTTACTGGTGTCCTGCTGGCTGCTTATCAGCAGGTCGTGGCCCACATCGGCGATAATCCTGTTGCCGTTGACCTGAGCACCGTTCAGTACCGTATCCCGACCACTGTTGATGGTGACGGTTTTACCGCTGTCTGTTGTGGTTTCAGTCCACTCAGTACCGTTACCTTTCTCCCTGCCTTTTGCCGCATTAACGCTGGCAAAGGCGCTGATACCGGCACCTTTACCTGCACCGATACTGACACCCACGCCACCGCCACTGCTGCTGTTCCTGCCCGTTGTTTTTTGTGTGTTTGCGGCGCCACTCAACAGAATATCATTCGCGGCATCCAGGCTTGTGTTACCACCGGCCTTAAGCTGGCTTCCGGCAATCACAATATCTCCGCGGTTATCGCCCCTGTTTTTACCGGTTGCGACAACAGACAGATTATTCCCGGCATTCAGCGTACTGCCGGATACTGTGTCACTTTCAGAATGTTGTTGTGATTTCGATTTCTGGGTGGTGAGCGACAGGCTGACTCCCATCGCATTCGGGTCACCGGTTGCGGAGGCCATTGTCGCAGCCTGTCCGGCCTGCACACCAGACAGCGCTGTCTTTGTGGCCTGCAGGGCTTTCAGACGGCTGTCACTGCTCTCCTTCGTCTCCTGTGCACTGGTAACCGCATTATTGATGGCACTGCCCACCGTGCCGGAAAGGGCAACCGTCAGCCCGCTTTTCTTCTGCTCAAATTTTTCGTCCACAGTACGACGGTCATGCCCCGGGTCAACCACCACACTGTCACCGGTAATGCTGATATCCCGGTTCGCAATCACATCCGAACCGCTGATATGAGCCTGTTTGCCCGCGGTAATACTGACATTACCGGCAGTGGAGCCGATGGTACTGGCACTCTGACTCTGCGTTGTCCCGGCCTCGCGCCGGTCGTGCGTTGTCTTACTGCTGCCAATGGTGAAACCAATACCGCCGGTACCCATCAGACCGGATTTCTTCGTTTCCTTAAAGCGCCAGGACGTATCTGTACTGGTGGCAGCAAGAACATCAACATGATTACCCGCCGCCAGTGACACATCCCGGTCAGCCACCACATCCGAACCCTCTACCGTCAGGTTATCACCGGCGTTAACGGTCACGCGGTTCCCCGACAGCAGGGAGCCTGCTTCACGGGTGGCACTGTCCTCACTGATGGTGCGGGTGGTTTTCTTACTGAGAAAACCTCCGCTTTTTTTCTTCGTTTCCAGATAGTGATAGTCACTTTCTGTCGCCGTGGTCAGGGCAACATCACGACCGGCATTCACGCTGATATTGCCGGTTGCGGTAACGGATGACGCAACAGCGGTGATATCCCGTCCTGCGTTGACGGTGGTGTCACCACCGCTGGCGATTTCCGTTCCCTGCTGACGGACTGTCTCGTTAATCTCTTTCTTTTTCTTCGACGTATAGCTGTCGCCTGCGCCGGCAGACTCTGCCACCAGGTTCACATCACGTCCGCCCCGGATGACCACGTTATTTTCCGCAGCCATACCGGCAGCCTGACTGGCAATATCACGACCGGCAACAAGGAGGAAGTTATCGCCCGCTGTCACCGTGGACACAGCTGCGTGGCTTTCATGACTTTCTGACCTGCCGTTGCGACTGTTTTTGCTTTCCCTGACTGCATTCAGACTCAGGTCGTTACCTGCAGAAAGCAGGGCGCTGTGCCCGGCAGAAACAGAGGATGCCGTGACATCCAGATTATGGCCTGCAGCCATCGCCAGGTTACCGCCGGCGCTGATGCTGCTGCCCTGTGAGGTGGTGGATGATGAACTGTTGTCATCAGTGTGCCAGAAACCGGACTGACTTTTGCTCCCACTTATCAGGTTTGCGGCAATGTTGATATCATTACCCGCAGACATTCCAAGGTCTCCACCGGACGAGACCGTTGCCCCGGTAATATCAATGTTTTTCCCTGCATCCAGCGAAAGTGAATCAGTGCCTTTAATGGTCGCAACCGGACCGGTGTCCGTACCGCTGAGATGCACACCACCATATTGGCTGTCACTGCCCGCATTCCATTGCTGACGCCGGGTGATATTGCTGATGTTGCCACTCACGCTTTCCAGTTGTACGGTTTTACCGCTGATGACTGAGCTGATATTGCTGATATCCCCGATGGCGCTCAGGTCCAGGCTACCGCCCGCGCTTATCAGCCCCGCATTCAGGTTGTCGATATAGCCGGAACTGTCGAGCGAGAGGTCGTTCTGTGCGTTGATGCTGCCGCCGCTGTTGGTGATATTGCCGCCCGCAAGTTGCACGTTGTTCCCGCTGATAACGCTGCCGTTATGCAGGGTGATATCTTCCGGCGACAGATACAGTTTCGGGACCATGACTGTTTGTCCGTTGATGGTGACTGACTCCCACCACAGTATGCTGCCGTCAAGCTGAGCAATCTGTTCAGCTGTCAGCGCCACACCAAACTCTAATCCCAGTCCTTTCTGTTGTCTGGCCGCGTTATCCATCAGATACCGCATCTGTTCCGTGTCTGAACCCAGTCCGTTGAGATAACGTGAACCCGTCCGGCTCAGCACCGCGTTACTGACATACCGGGTATCAAAGACCGCATCCCCCAGGAAACGATAATCTTTTTCCGGTTTCAGCCCGAGGCGGTCAAGAAAATACGATGAGCCCAGAAACTGTTTTTCATCGGTATACGACGGAGCCGTTTCACGTGGCGCCTGACCCGGCTTCGCTCCAAGAAGCTCATACAGTCCGGCAAACAAATGGCTGTCCACCTGTCCGAGACCATCCAGTTTCGGGTTCACCGTAATCAGATACGGACTGTCCGGGTCCGTGGACGGAACCAGGTATCCATTGTTGCCGGAAGGCAGTGGCCAGTCATCACTGATACCGGTCTGACCGGTCAGTGGCGAACCTCCGGCAATATTTTTCAGGGCACCTGCCAGTTCATCGTGCCATTGCGGAGAGCCAACCACCACCGGCTCATACTGCTGCAGCGCTGTCTGTGTCAGACTGTCTCCGCCGGTCTGCTGACTTAACGTATTCAGTACAGGTGCAGAGACCACCGGACTGACACTACCTGCATGTGCAGTGGTTGTTCCGTTATTGATACTGCTGGTAAAACGGGTCTTAACATCCCCGCCCGCCTGAATAACGGAATAATACGTCTTACCGGGCGTGTAATCTTTTTCCCGGCCATCCAGTGAAAATCTGATGGTATTGTTTTCAAATTCCGGTGACAGCAGGGGCAGTTTATCCAGAGAGCCTGTTGCATAGCTACCGTAAAACGTTTTCGGGTCGTAGCGGTATACCAGATATTCATTCTCTGTCCCCGTCTGCCAGCTCTGATTGCTTAACTCTCTGCCCGAGAGTGCGATATCCCCATTCGCCAGGATAAATGACGCCCGGTTTTCCAGTCGTTCAGCCTCAGCAGAAAGATTACGCCCTGACGCAATGCGGCCTGCCGGATTATCAGCACCGGTTACTGTTGTGATGTTCTGGCTGCTGAGAAAGCGCTGTGTGGCACTGTCAGCAAACGGCGCGTAATAATAAAGCGTATCCATTGTGATATTGCATGCCCCGTGCCCGTTGCAGGGCGTACCGTGCTGATTTTCAACTTCACGGGTGAAATAGCCATAGCTGCCGTCAGGAAGAAGGGAAAGGGGAATATCAACCAGAGCATTTCCCATTCCCTGAATGGATGAGGGGTTAGTCCGGGTTGTTGTTGTGGCAGAAAATCCCTCCCGCTGGTTCAGAAGATGCCCGGTTCTTACAACAATATCGCCCTGATGCGTCTCAATATTCCCGGAATTATTGATAATCTCTGTGTTTGCACCGCCGGAAGCATCCTTCTGTACCCACAGACTGTTGTCGGCCAGG
>OMER01000849.1_pt1 | contig 15449 bp, 8 predicted proteins | sample 1645431 | NCBI WGS metagenome assembly OMER01 (sample SAMEA103958144, study PRJEB25191) | human gut metagenome | reverse complement strand
TACACGTACATGCGCCATCCCATCCTGCTGCGCTTTTATTCCTTTGTAGGACTTAACTACGTCAAACACGGCAACAAGCATCCCAACCGTGGAGGATGGATCGACTTCCGTATTGCCGTCATTCCCGTGTACGTCTGGTGGAATCCGTATAATGTGGATATGAAGCTGACCGGGGCCAACGGAGGTGTCTGGGGCGCCTACTTCGGCGAGCACCGCTTCATGCCCCTGCTGCTTTCCCATAATGTTAAATTCGCATGGAACCAACTGGATGAGAATGCACTCTCCAATTATGGAGAATCCTGCCTGATCCCCTATTTGAACGCTTCTTATAACAACCGCCAGGTGGCGGATTTCGGCGCCTCTTTCCGAACTACGGCCAAACTTAACAGTGACGGTTCCACCGTCAAGGGAGAGCCTTCCACCTTGAAAGCAGGCGAGATCGTCGTCTTTGCCCAGCCGGTCGTTTCCAATATCGCCAACGGCAACGAAGTTTACAAAACAAAGCCCAACAGCGGTGATTTCAAACCGGACAGATTCCCGCTCAAAGAGGGATGGTCCCAGGAACCGGGACAAGTCAGCTCTTATGCCGTCAACCTGACGGACGGCGTCCGTTATGAACTTCTGGACGGCAGCGGATATAACCAGGTAGGCATTGCCAAGGCTTCCGTTATCTTCGCGGAAGATACCAGCCGGCTCAACGGAACGCCGGACAATCATGTTCTCGCCGTCAAATACGGAGACAAGGGTGCCTCCAAAGCCCTGGGAACCTTCGTGATGGGGGCCGGCCTGATGGATCCCAACAAAATGAACAGTTCCTCTTCCCTGAATGGGAAAAGCACGGCGGAAATAGAAATTTTCTCCAAGACCATGCCGGCCATCCTCAACCTGAACTGGGGCGCCTGGGAAAAACCTCTTGTTGACCAAATTAAACTTCCCGCAGAAATGTGGGAACGCAACGAAGGGACCAATGAAGAAGCTAAAAAAGCGGGCGAATACGGCACGCCCTCTTTGGACTCCACGTTTGTCGCCTACTATGGAGTATCAGTAAAATGGGGCAAACCCCCCGTGATAGGAGCCTATCCGGAGGGCAAGGACTACCGGGCCAAGACATGGCAGCACTCCAGCCCCCTTTTCTGGGGAGGCCAGATGCCCACCGCCTCCGAACTGGGGCGCCTCTACAGCCCGTACCAGTTTGAAGTCAAGAACGCCAACAGCGATTTCTTCCCGATTACCATCTCCAACATCCTCTCCAATGACGGCACCAGGCTCTCCCCCTTCGGAGGGCCGGGAGCCGAGCAGGTCAACAAGATTGTCGCCGCGGAGCTTCCCTTCCAGCAGCCCTCCAGCCTGGCCGGCTTTGCCGGATGCCGCCTCACCCCGGGATGGTACAGGAGCGACTCCAGGGCGGCCATCGCCAAACGCTTCGCCTACCAGTCCGGCGTGCCGGGCGTAGGCATCGGCAACGCTTTTGCCGATCCCATGCTTCCTGCCGACAAGGTTTTCTCCCACAACGAAATCATGGGGGACGCCGCCCTGGGGGACTTCTGGGACCACGGCCTGATGATCAACGACGCCCTCTGGGACTCCTGGTTCGCCTCCTCCCTGGCCGCCCGTCCTTCCAGCCTTGGGGGCACGGGCAGGGAAGAACTTAAAACCGTGCTTCAGCAGGCTTTCTCTACGGACGCCTCATCCAACAGGGCTTCAGGCATCGCCAACCGCCGCTTCATGCCCGACCTTCAGGGCAAACCCTCGGAAGCTGTCGTCGAAGAACTCGCCAGAACGGACGAAGGCTACAAGCATGCCTCCAAGTACCTCACCGTCGCCGGAGGATTCAATGTCAACTCCACCTCCCAGCGCGCCTGGGAAGCCACCCTGCTGGGGCTCAAGAAGCGCAAGATTCTCTATTCCAGGAGCGGCAGGCCCTCCGTGCTCAACAACTCCCAGACGTCCTTTTCCCGTTTCGGAGTGGCCAGCAGCGACAAGTCCCACGTGGACGACTATGGTTCGATAGGGGTGACCCAGGGCATCCCGGACGGGGAGGCTATGGCGTGGTCGGACCTGAGAACCCTGAGCGACACGCAAATCAGGTCCCTGGCCCGGAACATGGTCAAGGAGGTCAAAAAGAGAGGCCCCTTCCTGAACATGTCCGACTTTGTCAACCGCCGTCTGCAGAGCGGGGAAATGGGGGTGAAGGGAGCGCTTCAGGCGGCTATTGACGAGAGCTCCATCAACAGCACGTTTGACGAACTTTCCGACATGGTGATCGCGCCCAGGGGAGGCTACCCGAACCAGGACGCGGCCAGGGGGTCGGTGTATACGGCCGCCCCCGGCTACCTGATCCAGTCTGACGTGCTGGCGGTTCTGGGCAACATCCTGACGACGAGGGACGATACGTTTACGGTGCGCGCCTACGGAGAGCTGGCCAACCGCGAAGGGGTGGTACTGTCGCGCGCGTGGTGCGAAGCGGTGGTGCAGAGGGGGATCAACTACGTGGATCCGGTGAACAGCCCGGAAACTCCGGCCCGGCAGGTCAACATGAAGAGCGGCGCGCTGGAGGATACGGAGCTGAGCGCCGTGAACAAGGCGTTTGGAAGAAAGTTCAACATCGTTTCCTTCCGCTGGCTGTCCCCCGAAGAAGTGTAGCGGAGGGAGCGTGTTCCCATTCCGTTTCACGCCGCTTTCCCTTTCCGGGAAAGCGGCGCTTTTGCGTCCGGGAGAAGGAGTTCCGGCGCACCCGTTGGACAGGGAGCGCCCTCCTCAGGGATTTTATCCCCTAATCCCCTATTTTTCGCTTGCACCTTTACTCCCATTCATGTACTTCACAAGGGATAAAAGCCCGTCAGGGGCCTGCCATCGCGCTCCGCTGCGCGGACCGATGCCCATGCCCTTCCGCATTTCCTCCGTGCGGTTATCCGCCAAAGGGTTATGCAATGTATCAAAACTTTTTCCATTCCCCAGAACCCAGAATATATGCGTATTTTACCCATCCTGGCCTTTACCTGCCTTTTCGGAAGCATTTCCTTCGCCCAAGGACAAAGCCGCACCCCCTCCAGGCCGGAACCGGCCCAACCGGCAGCAAATGCTCCGGCGGCCGATACTGTGGACAAGTCCCTGCCGCCAGCCGCCGTCAACGGCATCCGGTTCGTTCTGAAGGAGCCCATGTCTCTTCCTTCTCCCATTTACATGCCTATTGATTCCAAAAGGCTGGAAAAAGTGGAAATCCGCGCCGCCCTTCCGGGGCGCCGCAGCGTTTACCCCAAGAGCAAGATCATTACCCTGTTCGGGGGCCTGGACCAGAAAGGCATGCCGACCAATAAACTCGTCAGCAAGCCCCTGCCGCCCGATTTTGGCTCCAAAACCCTGGCTCTGGTCGGCAAAAACAGCAAAGGGGAATTGACGCTGGATTTTATTAATGAGTCGGAACTGCCGCTGAACTGCGTTTACATCCAGAACCTGACCGGACGCACGTTCACTTTGGAACTTCCCAAACCTCCCTCGGGAGAAAAGAGCGCTATCGAACTGCCCAGCAAATCCACTTACATTTTCGGCAAAAACTCTACAGACAGCAACATTTCCCGCACCACCCCCGCCAATTTGACGTACATGACCCGTTTAAAGAACGGCAAAGTCGTCAAGGTGAAGGACAGAGGCATGATGCTGACGACCTACCCGGGACGAAAAGTGGTCATGATTATTTCCCCGGATTCCACCGGCCGCACCGTCGTTTTGACGGAACTGATGATTTTCAAGGAAAGGCCGGGGGCGGCTTCCTCTGACAAGTAAATTTTCTTCCGATATCCGGGAAGCCGGAAGCTGCTCTGGAGTATATCCGGATGATTCAGAAAAACGGGCATTGCTGCCCGTTTTTTTATTTTTCTTCTCCTGACGACATGGATTGAGGGAATAAACCACTCCGGACATTTTTCCGGCACGGGAACAATGTCCGCCCTGTTTCCCGCGGCTCCAATGCGGCAGACGGAGAAAGAGGTCTCGAAGCCATGCGGTTTGCCGAAAAAGTTCACCTGCCGCCTTCCGGCATCCGGGCAGGCTTAATAAACTTTGGGCACCAGGCCCTGACGGCTCATCTTATCCTCCACCTTTCGCCGGTTTTCCTCCAGACGCCGGGCGTCATAGGAATCATCCACAGGCTGGGCCTCCGGAATGTTTTCCCCGCGTCCCGCCCGGTATTGCTGCACCTGCGGGAGCACTCCTTCCACCAGTTCCCTGCATATCCAGGAAGGCAGGATATAGGTCTCCGTGCGTCCGGCCCGGCTCAGAGCCAGCCCAACAAATTTTCCGTTGACGTCAATGACCGGGCATCCGGCCCGTTCCGGGAACAAGGTCATATCCGACTGGATAACCAAAGGGAATTCATCCCTTTTCAAACTCATCCGGTTGCCCATGGAGTTCATCATGTCGAGACGCTTTTGCGGGAATTTCATCACCCTGGGCCTGGGCCCCGTGAGGAGTTTTCCTTCTATCACCTGGTTCCGCCGCCTTACTTCCACGGGAACCGTCTCACCGGGACGCACCCCGACCATGGCGGCACGGATGGAGTACATTCCGTCCACCGGCTTTCCATTCAGCTTCATCAGCACATCGCCGGCCGTCAATCCGCTGCGGTGCGCGCCGCTTCCGGCTTCCACGCCGCCTATCATGACCCCCTCCCCGTCCCAGCGGGGATCGGAAACGATGCCGAGATAAGGCTGGTCATCCGCCCGCAGGCTGCGCTGAGCCACGGAAACGACTCCGAAGTCGCTCACATGCCCTGTGGGCGATACGGCTGCAATCACGTCCCCTTCCTTCGCCTGCACATAGGAATCCAGGTCAATGGGAGGAGCGGAAAGCCCCGGCACATCCATCATCAGCAGATCATGCTCCGGAAGGGCAAAGAGCACCTTGGCGTCATAAACCCGCCCGGAAGAATCCACCAGCATGACCGGACACCGTTCCTTCTGGAGATCGCTCAGCTTGGTGAGGACTTTTCCCTTCCCCACTACTGTTCCCAAAGCCACCTGGGCATTGCCGGCAACCAGAGCTACTACGGACTGCCCCACCGGAACAGCCACCTTGTCCCATTCCCGGAAAATCTCCTTGGCCTGGCTGTCCAGCACGCTTTTGTCCTCCGGGGCAATCATCTGCTCCGGAGGCAGCGGGGAAGCTATTTCCTGGGCATACGCGGAAGCCGCCGCAAATGCCGCCCATAAATATTTCATCATCATCCTTGAGTTTGTTCCTGGTATTTCAGGCCGGACATCAGGTCGCCACGCCTGCCGAATGTAAGATCCGCCTTGTAAGCCGTACCTTTCCTCACCACCACCAATGGAACGGTTTCCCCCGGACGGTGCCTGCCCAGTTCACGGAGCATATCCCGCACGGAACGCAGGCTCCGGCTGTCCATGTGGGTAATGACGTCCCCCGGCTGGATGCCGGCGGTATCCGCCGGAGAATTCACCACAACGTCTTCCACCACCACGCCGTCCACGCCCAGCACATCCATCATGGCAAACCCGAGCACAGGAGATTCGGGGTCCGCCATGGGATGAAGGCCCAGCTGGCCCCAATGCCTGCCGGAGAGCAGTTTGTCCCAGTCTCTCCTGAAAACGGAAACAGGGACATGGTTGTTGATTTTCAACATAGGGCCAATGGAGGAATGGATGCCAACCAACTTGCCGGACAGGTCAAAGAGGGGACCGCCGGAATCTCCGCCAATCAGCGTACATTCCGAAATAAGGAAGCGCTGCTTTCCGTCCGTACACAATCTTCCCATGCGGATGGGCGCGCGGCGTTCCGGGTCAAATCCCTTGGAATGGCCCAGAGCCACCACAAAATCCCCCACATGAAGACCGTCGGATTCCCCCAGTTCCACATGAGGATAGTTGCCTCCGTCCATGATTTGCACCATGGCGGCATCCCGCGTGAAGTTGGCGCCCAGCACCCGTCCCTTTACCACGCGCCCGTCGGCAAAGACCACACGCATGATTTCATCGCCGCCCACGACGTGGGCCGCCGTCAAAATCAGGCCCTGCGGAGAGACAATGATGCCGCTGCCCGTCTCTCCCCCGTCGGAAACCAGAGCCACCGTAGCAGCCGTAACCCTGGAGGCCACCTCATGCACATGTTTCTGCAAATCCGCCATGGAAGAAACATTCCCCGCAAGGCTCGCCCCCCCTGACAGCAGGGACATAAGTCCCCCAACGACCAAGCAACAAAAACTCGTCATTCTCAATAGTGATATCATGAAATTACCGATAATCGAATGATAGGACATACCCTACTGTATAAACGTTCAAAACGGCAGAATTTTGTCTATGGATTGCGACATGGCGCCCCATCTTTTGCTTAGACCATTTCGGTTATTTATGATAAACTCCGGCCCACGGATGGGTTTAAACGACAAATCAAGGAAACGAAATGCCGCCTCCTGGAGGGAACGCATCCAAGATGGAGAAATGTCTTCCCGTTCCCAGACGGAACGCAAAAAAAGGCCCCTTCCCCGTCCATCCTATCCCGGGTTGCCGCAGGAAGCTCCTGATCCGGCTGTCATTCCCGGCCCTACCCGCAGAACGGGGAATTCCCGCAACGGTCCTTCCCGGTATGACACGCCGCCCCAGCGACGGACCTCCCGCCCGTCTCCGAAGGAAGAGTACGAAGACAATCCGGAAAGAGAAGAAGAAAACCGCCCCGCACGCGCAGGAACCATGCGCAGGCCGCGTTTCACGATTTTCGGAGCCCTGCTGTTTGTCCTGCTGATGCCGTTCCGCTTCATCGGCTCCCTGACGCGGAATATCCGCTGGTTCATTTGCTGGCCCCTGCGCATCCTTCTGGGATGCTGCTTCGTCGGCATTGTGATCGGGGCCATCCTGGTGTTTCTTTACGGCACCATTTCCAACCGCTATGACATTTCCGAGGTAAAGAGCAACATCCCGGAACGCACGGTGATTCTGGACCGTAAAAACCGGACCATCGGAACCCTGCACGGGGAAAACCGCAAGCGGGTATCCCTTCAGGAAGTTCCTCCCGTTTTTATTGATGCCCTGCTCCTGCGCGAAGACAACCGCTTTTACGACCATGGCGGCGTGGACTGGATAGGCGTGGGCCGCGCCTTTGCGCAGGTGCTCAAGCACAAGAGAGCCACGCAGGGGGCTTCCACCCTGACGATGCAGCTTGCTAAAATTACATATAACCACCGGGAGCGCAACCTCCATTCCAAACTGACGGAAGTGGCCCTGGCGAAACGCATTGAAGCCACTTATACGAAGGACGAAATTCTGGAGACTTACATCAACCGTATTTTCTGGGGGCACACCTTCTTGGGGATAGCGGCGGCGGCGCGGGGATATTACGACAAGGAACCCCGGGATTTATCCCTGGCGGAATGCGCCACCCTGGCCGGCATTATTTACGGCCCAAATGATTTTTCCCCCATCAAACATCCGGAGGAAGCAAAAAAAGTGCGCGATATTGTCCTTGGCCTGCTGAAAAACGAAGGCAATATTACGGAAGTGCAGTATCAGGCGGCCCTGGCGGAGCCTATCGTCACCCGGACGCCCCAGTCCCGGTCTGAGGAAAATTACGCCATGGGTCTCGTGCGCCGGGAGCTGGACGCCATTCTGGAGGAAGAAGACATCCGCCTGGGAGGGCTGGTGGTGCATACCACATTGGACCTTGATCTGCAGAACGCCACGCTGGATGCCATCAATAAGCACATGGACGCGCTGGAAGCCCGCAAGGATTTCAAGAAGCACCTGGCCTCCCTGCAGGCCAAGAGGGAGAAGAGGGGAATTCTGAAAAACAAGCTGACCACCAAGGCGGAATATGAGGCCTCCCTGGCCGCCTGGAAGGCGCTCCCTGCGGAACAGAAGGAAAAGACGCAGCCGCCGATGCCCAACTACATCCAATCCGCCGCCGTAGTCATGGACAATGCCACGGGGGCTCTTCTGGCCGTCGTCGGCGGCCGGGACGCGGAAGAATCCAAGCTGAACCGCGCCATTCAGTCCAGGCGTCAGACCGGCTCCCTGTTCAAACCTTTCATTTACGCCACGTTTTTCCAGCAGGGCAATTCTGCGGATACCCGCATTTCGGATGACAGGATTGCCTATGGGGAAATACGCGGAGCCGCCAACTGGTCCCCCCGCAATTCGGACGGAACGTACCGGGGCATGAAGCCGGCCTCCTTCGGCCTCATCCTTTCCCGCAACACCATGTCCGTGCGCATCGGCAACCGCGCCGGTTTGTCCAATGTCATTCAATCCGCACAACTGGCGGGCTTCCACGGAAATATTTCCCGCACCCCGGCCCTTTATCTGGGCACGTGGGAAGCGTCCCCTCTGGACATTGCCAGCGCCTACAGCGTTTTTGCCAACGGGGGCGTACGCCCCACACCGTACATCATTGACCATATTACGGATTCCCAGGGCCAGCCGCGCTTCGCCATCACCAAGAGCAAGCGCACCGTCTATTCCCAGCGGGCGGCGAACATTACCTCTTCCATCCTCCAGCAGGTCTGCAAGCCCGGAGGCACGGCAGGCAAAATTACCACGCTGGGCTTTAAATCCCCCTGCGGCGGCAAAACCGGAACCACGAATAATTATACGAACGCATGGTTCGCCGGATATACGTCCAACCTCACCTGCAGTGTCTGGGTGGGGTTTGATTCCTCCACCAAAATTCTGGAAAAAGGCTACGGAGGCACCCTGGCCCTGCCCGTCTGGGTGGACATTATGCTTGCCGCCCAGAAGGAAGGCTATCCCGCCAACGCCATCCGTACGCGTCCCGGTTCGGAAGGGCAGGCCGTACTCGTCTGCCGGGAATCCAATCAACTGGCCCATTCCGGCTGCCAGTACGCCAAGACTGCGTATTTTGAAACCTCCGCAGGCTACCAGGCCCCCGCCAACATGTGTGAACGGCACATTCCCATGGCGGAACCGGATTCGGAAGAGAGCATTCCCTATGCGGAACCGCTGGACGGCAGCGACGATAACATCCCCCTGGCCGAACCCGTGGAAGAAACGGACGGCATTCCCTACGCCACCCCCATCTGATTGCTTATTTTTTCCTTATGATTTCCCCATTTTTTCCCTGGTTCCTGGCCTTTTTGCTGCTGATAGCCTGCGTGGCGCTGCTGGTTCTGCTGCTGCGGTACCGGGACCGCTCCGTCCGCCTCGAAGCGGAATCCCGCTCCTGGCAGGAACGGGCGGAGGACAGAACCCAGATGCTCCGCCGGGCGGAAGAGGTGCTGAAAGATTCCTTCGCCGGCATCAGCGCGGAAGTTCTCCGGAACTCGGAGAAACAGTTTCTGAACCTGGCGGAAACGCGGCTGCAAAGCCAGCGCCAGCAGGCCAACCATGACCTGGATTCCCGCAAACAGGCCATCGAGTCCATGCTGAAGCCGGTGAGCGAATCCCTGAAACTGGTCCAGTCCCGGCTGGGAGAGATGGAAAAGGAACGCGTGGGCGCCTATACGGACCTGAAAACGCAAATCCGCTATATCCTTTCCGGCAATGAAGCCCTGAAAAATGAAACCGCCAGGCTTTCCCAGGCTCTGCACCACAACAGCGTTCGCGGCCAATGGGGAGAGCTCCAACTGCGCCGCGTGGTGGAACTGGCGGGAATGGTGGAGTACTGCGATTTCACGACTCAGGAAACCCGTTCCAGGGAGGAGGAACGGGTGCGGCCAGACATGGTTATTCACCTTCCTGGAGGCCGTTCCATCATCATTGACGCGAAAGCGCCCATGGCATCCTACCTGAATGCCGGGCAGACGGAGAATCCGGAAGAGCGCAGCCAGTGGATGGCCCGCCATGCCGCGGACGTCAAGAGGCATTTGCAGCAATTAAGCGCCAAGAATTATTTTGCCCAGTTTTCCCCATGCCCCGAATTCGTCATTATGTTCCTGCCCGGGGAATCCTTTTTCCAGGCGGCTCTGGAAGCAGACCCCTCCCTGATTGAATTCGGCGCGGAGAATAAAGTCATTCTTTCCACCCCATCCACCCTGATTGCCCTGCTGAAAGCCGTCGCTTACGGATGGAAGCAGGAGCAGCTGGCGGATAATGCCAAGAAAATTTCGGAAGCGGGAGCGGACCTGTACAATACCTGCTCTATCCTTTCCGGTCATTTTTCCTCTCTGGGCAAGAGCCTGAACCAGGCGGTAGCCCAGTACAACAAAACCGTTTCCTCTTTTGAACACCGGTTCATCCCCCGGGCCCAGAAGTTGAAAAATCTGGGCGTCACCTCCACGAAGGAACTTCCCCGCTCCCTGGAAGACATTACCGAACAGGCCAAATCTGCGGATGTTCCGGATACTACGTCCTGAAAGAGCGGCAACAATACGTCTTTTTCCCTTCCTGCCCATTTCCGAGCCGGGAAAATACAGCTCTAAGGCATCCCCCGCAAACGCTTTCCTGCGCTTGAAAGCATCTTGGAGATGTAGAGGAATTCAGCCTCCGGCGGCCCTGCACTTCCCGGAATTTTCAACAATTCCTATGCGCGGCAACGGGAAACGGCAGGCTGCTTTCATCATGCAGCCGGGCAGATAATTCCCCCGCAGCGGCGCACACCGGCACCCGGAAGGCATCCAGAGCGGAACGGGAACTGTAGCCCCACCCCACCAGAATAAGCCGTGTTCCGGCGTTCACGGCCGTGTTGCCGTCATGGGCGGAGTCCCCCACCATGCACACCTGCGCCGGCTCCCTGCCCCAGGAACGGACGATGGACAGCAGGGAGTCAGGTTCCGGCTTGCGCGGAAAGCGTTCGGAAAAACCCATCACCTCCCGGAAGGGAATTTCAGGCAGGATATGGCGCACCAGCGGCACCGTAACCGCATGGGGCTTGTTGGATAAAACGCCCAGAGGATGGCCTTCTCCGGCCAGGGACAACAGCATTTCCCGGATGCCGGGGTACGGAACCGTGCCCTCCTGCCAGGTGTGCGGGTATTCACGCATGAATCCCCGGTGCACCGCTTCAAAAGTTTCCTCCGGCACGTTTCCGTTGAAATAGCCTTTCAGGGAAGCCAGGCAAAGCTCCCGGGCCCCCTTGCCCACCATTTCCCGGATGGCGTCCACGGAATGCTCCGGATACCCCAGCGCTTTCAAGGCCAGATTCAGGCCGCGGGCGATACCGGGAATGGAGTCCACCAGCGTCCCGTCCAGGTCAAAGACAAAACCCGTTTTCATGGATTCAATGGCAGAACCCCCGTTCGGAAGTTTCCACGAATTGGATGATTCTCCTCAGGCAGGCATTTTCCGCATACCCCGAATGCCGCAGTTCCTCCAGAGCTTCATGAACGGTCAGCTTTTTATTGACGAAAAGCTTTTTATAGCACATGCGCACGGCTTTCAGGTCTTCTTCGGAAAAGCCGCGCCTCTGCATGCCGATGGAGTTAACGGAACGCGTTACGGCCGGGTGGCCCTCCACGATCGTGTACGGCAGGACATCCTGGCTCACGCGGGCCATTGCTCCCACCATGGCATGTTCCCCGATGCTCACAAACTGGTGTACGGCGCAACATCCCGCCAGGATGGCGTAATCCCCCACCGTAACATGGCCGGCGGCGGTAGCGAACCCGGAGAAAATCACATGATTGCCGATCTGGCAATCGTGCCCGGCATGGCAGGAAACCAGGAAAAGGTTGTTATTCCCTATCCGCGTTGCGCCGCCAATGTCCGTAGCCCGGTTGATGGTGGCGTTTTCACGGAAGACGTTGTTATCCCCCACTTCCAGATAAGTCGGCTCTCCCTTGTATTTCAAATCCTGGCTTTTCAGGCCGATGACGGAAAACGGGAAAAATTCGTTGCCGCTGCCGAAGGAAGAAGGACCGTCTATAACCACATGGCTGTGCAGCACGCAGCCGGGTCCCAGTTTGACATGTTCCCCGACAACGCAAAAGGGACCGATTTTAACATCATCCGCGATCTCTGCAGCAGGATGCACTACTGCCGTTGGGTGTATTTCTGGCATGGCTGAAACAAGTATGAAACAAATTCAGGTGATTAAAAGCCTAAACCCCGCAGGGCCGTCTTTTTATCACATTTGGCCGGAAGCGGCCGCATAAGCCTCCATCTCAGGCAGCCAGGGAATCAGCAGAACGTAGATGAGTTGAAGGCACAGAATGATCAGCACCAACGTCATCACCACTTTACGGAGCGTGAGGGAGCCGTTCAGCACATCCGTAGTCCCCAGCTTCCTGTCCCAGGGAGTAAAACCGAAACGGCGCACCCACCACCAGGAAAAAAACAGGGCCAGCAGCATCAGGGAAGGAGCAAAACACCCCAGACCAAGCACCATGACGAACAGGGAGCGCCGGAATGCCATGGGGAAAGAAAGGCGTCTTCCCCGGTAGTCCCTGACGGAAACGCCCAGCATGGCTTTTCCCGGGGTTGTGCCCAATGTTCCAAGAAATGCAGTTTCCATGAGAACCATCGGGAGGCAGAGGTAAAGCAGAGCTTCATAGGAACCAGGAAGAAAACCGGGATTGAAAGCAGCGCCGGATACCCTGAGCACAGCCAGGTACAGCGTCATGTGCATCATTACATCAGCCATTCTGCCAAGAAAACGGACGTACGCATACGGAACCACCAGCGGCACTCCCTCCTCCGCGTCCTCCCCTCCTTCTTCCGGCAGGCAATCCGCATCTGCGGAAAGCGCCGGGACATCTTCTCCCCCTGCGTTTTCCAGCCTCTCTTCCCTCCCGTTCCGCCGTTCCCCTTCTTCTCTGCTGACGGCACCTGCTCCTTTCAATGCCGGAAGGTCACGGATGCATACCCACTCCGGGCATCCGGCATGCCACGCCCGGGCGTTTTCCGGAATGAGGTCCGCCTCCAGCATGGAAATGACCTCCACTTCCGGCAGAGGCCCCTTCCGTTCATGATCCTGAATCCAGTAAATATCCATAGGCGATTCCTGTTACATACTGCGCAGGGAGCGGGCCGGATCCTGGCGCGCCGTGATCAGGGCAGGAATGATGGATGCCACCACGACCATGACAAAAGCTTTCACCGCCTGCCATGCCAGCTCCGCCCAGTCAATCACCACCGGGATATTCGCCGTGCCGTGGAAGGCCACAGGGAACGGGTCAAAGCCTATTCCCGCAAGAAAACCCTGAATCTGCATGCGGTATTCCAGCACCAGAAGCCCCAGCCCTACACCCAAGAGAGCTCCCACAAAACCGATGATGACGCCCTGCCACAGGAAAACGCGCACCACCTGGAACGGCGTGGCTCCCAAAGCCTTCATCACGGCGATTTCCTTTTTCCTCTGGATGGAAACGGTAAACATCACCGCCATGATGCAAAAAGCGGAAATCAGGGAGATGAAGGACAGGACAAAGCTCATCATCATGCGCTCCTTCTGCATCAATTCAAACCACGCGTTAAAGCGGTCATGCCAGGTTTCCAGCGTCCATGCGGAAGAAGGCTTCTCCTTTTCCAGCGCCTGCATCACGGGGGCCAGCATCGTTTCCACATGGTAAGGGTCTTCCACGCGCAGGGCCACGGCCTGCACCACGTCATCCTCATAACCCAGCAATTCCTGGCCGATGACCAGCGGAATGAAAAGATCCGGGCTGGGCGTATGCTGGGAGGCCCGGTAAATTCCGATCACCTCCAGGTCTTTCGGCATCACCAGCTCCTTGATTTTTCGGAAGCATTCCATATCCGCCTCATTTCTTGCCCCGGCCTTGAAACCGCTCAAAACGGTTTCCCATTCCTTCCGCGTTCCTTGCGGAAAGGCCACCCTGCCGTTGTCCGCAATTTCCCCGTCGTTCAGCACGGCAAGCAGATCCATCAGGCTGGAACGTTCCGCATCCCTGCGCGGGACGGACAACAGCCCGTTAAGCAGGGAAAACGCCCTGTCCACGGAGGCTCTGCCGGCCATTTCACGCTCTCCCTCCGTCTTCAGGTTCTTTCCCCACTCCTTCAAATCCTTGAGTTCCCGCACGTTTTTTTCCGCCAGCATCGGCAGCTCCGTCTGCTGGTAGGCGTGGGAAATTTCCTGAAAATTGCGGGTCGTATAAACCCGGACAACATCTCCCACATTCAATCCCATATTCTCCGCCACGATGGAGGAAACCACAGCCTTTTCCCCCATGTCCAGTTCCGCATCGCCAGCTACTACCAAACGCTTCAAATCCTCCAACTGGGCGGCGTTTTCCGTATCAATGGCCCGGAAAAAGCAGGGCCTCTGCCGCCCCTGCACATCCACCAGCGCATAGTCTTCTATCAGGGCGTAGGTGGACTGGACGCCGGGAACGTGCCTGAGTTTCTCCCCCAAATCCATCCAGTCCGGAATCACTTCCCTCACGCCGAAGTCGTTCCGGTAGCATACCTGGACGTGCGGGGAGTGCGCAAACAGATTCCCCTGAATTTCCTTCTGGAGGCCTCCCATGACGGACAGCACGACAATGAGCACCATTACCCCCAGAGATACGCCCAGCAGGCAAATCAGGGTAATAATGGAAAAGAAAGTCCGCAACGGGTTCAAATACCGCAGCGCCAGACTCAGGCTGATGTACCGGCTCAATAGGTTCTTCATGAATAACGCGGCACACCTTGCCTGATCCCGCTCCCCTTTCCAAGCCTAAAACATGTTCCGGGGAAGGAGATCGTTTACCTGCCTCCGGCACCCAGCCATTCCAGGCACAGCCAGCGGGCCATGGAGGCGATCACCCGGTCACAAGCGGATTCAGAATCCTTTGAATCCCTGATGAACACGGAAACCGCCATTTTCCGGCCGTTGGGAAGAACAATGATGCCGACGTCATTGCGGGCGGTAACGCCACCCCCCGGCAGCGTGAATCCGGATCCCGTCTTATGCGCCACCACGTAATCCCGCGGCAGCTGCCCTTTCAGACGTTCAGGACCTGTAGAACATCCCGCCATGATGTTCCAAAGAACACTCTGTGTGCCTTTTTTCAAAATTTTACCTTCGTCAAACGCCCGGAGAAGGGAGTTCATGGCCGACGGACGGCTTGAGTTGACATATTGCAAATCATGATTCCGGTGTATTTCTTCTTCCGTAAAACGGACATTAATGCCGTCAATTCCCCATTCCTTCAAATCCTTCTGCACGGCCTGCGGCCCTCCAATAAGGCCAAACAGGAGGTCGCAGGTATTGTTGTCGCTTTCCTGGACAGTCACTCTCAGCAGTTCTTTCAGAGAGAAATCGCCGCCTTGCGGGAAACGCTCCCGGAGGGGGCTCCAGGTACCTTTCACCAGTTGTTCCGGACGTATGCGGATGATCTGTTCCAGATTCATGGCGCCCTGGTCCACCCGCTTCAAGACGGACAAGGCCAGCACGAATTTGACGACGCTCTGCATGGGATAGGCCGCCTCATCCCCCACCATGACGGTTTCCCCCGTATCCAGCATTTCCGCAGCCATGCCCACACGGGCCTTCAGGGAATGGGCCAGTTCGCGTACAGCGGAGGAATCCGCTGCGGAAACGGCAGGCGG
>OMER01000827.1_pt1 | contig 15938 bp, 19 predicted proteins | sample 1645431 | NCBI WGS metagenome assembly OMER01 (sample SAMEA103958144, study PRJEB25191) | human gut metagenome | reverse complement strand
TGATATTCGGTGTTTTGGTACTTGCTCGAAAGGGCACGCGGTTATCCCGGCGCCCGGAAGTTTCATTCGCCATGTCTGTCTCCTTGTTTCTGCGGGGATGGTACTATCATACAGGCTGGCTCATCGAAAATATTCCACAATGGAGGTGAGGAAATCGCCGAAACGGTCAGCAAGGCTCAGCGGCTCTGCCGCGGTCTGGTCCAGAACCACCGCCGTATCCGCGGCGTCGCTGCTGCTGATGTAGTAGAGCTGATCGCTGCGCGGCTTTTGCATACCGAGCTCATGGATGGCGTAGTCCTCGATCTCCGTGAGGTTGAACGCGCTCTCATAGTCGATGCGCAGACGCGTCTGCTGCTCCTGCAGCTCGGCGTACTGATCCTCCAGCGCCGACACCTGCGCCGACGCCTGCGAGAGCTGCACGCGCGCGACGAGCGAAAAGACGATCAGCACGGCGGCAATGGCAAAGCCGAGCACCGCCATCGGGGCGATCGCCTGCTTGGGCCTCGGTGCGGACTCCGGGACGACGGTCTCCGTCGGCCGGGGTGCATGCGGCAGATCTACCGGAGCGGTACTGTACAGGTACTCCTCCGCAGCCGTGCTGCGCAGGTCATACGCCGCATTGCCGTCCATGCGCGCTGTATTCCGTTTTCTCGAAGCGGGAGATGCCATGACGGATTCCTTTCTCAGACACGCTCCGCGACACGAAGTTTCGCGCTGCGGGCGCGAGGGTTGGATGCGAGTTCCTCCTCACCGGGCAGGATCGGCTTGCGGGAGACGCTGCGCAGCGTCTGCACAAAGCCGCAGGTGCATACCGGCGCCTCGCGCGGGCAGGTGCAGCCATGCTCCCGCCGGGCGATGCCGGCCTTGACGATCCGGTCCTCGAGGGAATGGAAACTGATGACGCACAGCCGCCCGCCGGTGCGGAGCTTATCGGGTGCGGTGTCCATCATCTCGCGCACCGCCGCCAGCTCATCGTTCACGGCGATGCGGATCGCCTGAAAGCTGCGCTTGGCGGGATGCTGCTTTTCGCGCAGCGCCGCGCCCGGCATGGCCGAGCGGATCACGTCGACCAGCTCCATCGTGGTCGCGATCGGCTGCTGCGCCCGGGCGCGAACGATCGCCCCGGCGATGCGAGGCGCGTAGCGCTCCTCGCCGTATTCATACAAAATGCGCTTGAGTTCACCCTCCGGCCACTCGTTGACAACGTTCCATGCGCTCAGCCCCTCGGTCGCGTCCATGCGCATATCGAGCGGCGCGTCGTGCATGTAGGAAAAGCCGCGCTCCGACTCGTCGAGCTGCGGCGAGGAGACACCGAGATCAAAGAGCATGCCGTCCACGGCGTCGATGCCGAGGCGGTCAAGAATGGCGGCCGCGTCGCGGAAGTTGCCGTGCACGAGCTGCACACGGTCTCCAAACGGCGCCAGACGCGCACCGGCGCGCTCGATGGCCGTCTCATCGCGGTCAATGCCGATGAGCTTTCCGGTCGTGAGGCGCGCGGCGATCTGCTCGGAGTGGCCGCCCATGCCGAGCGTACCGTCGACATAGATGCCGTCCGGCCGGATGTTCAGATTTTCAATACACTCGTGCAGCAGCACGGAGACATGCAGGGCGTCCATCAGAAATCCAACTCCTCCATCACGGCGGCGATGTTCTCCGGCAGCGCCTCAAGCGGGCAGATCTCGTCCCAGCGCGCGCTGTCCCAGAACTCCGCGTGGTTGTTGCTGCCGACCACGGTGACGCTCTTGGTGAGACCCGCAAATTCACGCAGGTGCTGCGGCAGGAGAATACGCCCCTGCCCGTCCAGCTCACAGCGTGCGGCATACGCGAACAGCGGACGCATCTTGCGCTGCTGCACGTTGGTCATGGCCGCCACCCTGCGGGCGACGTCGTCCCAGTTTTCCTGGCTGTAAGCAGACAGGCACTTCTCGGGCGAGATCGTCACATAAAACGTTTCGCCGAGTTCTTCGCGGAGCTTGGCCGGGATGAACAGACGGCCTTTGGCGTCCAGCGTGTGCTGATAGATACCGGTCATGCTGCATCCCCCCTTCTCCGGAATCGTGCACCTACGCACCTCTTGCGTGGGGTTTTGCGCCCTTTTAAACCACTTCGCCCCACACGGTATCCTCATTATAGTGGCAAGACGGAAAAATTGCAAGGAGAAATTCCCGCCCATTTCTTGCAATTTCCGACATTTCTGGCGATTCGACCGTTGTTTTCCCGGTCACAAGGCTTTGCGTTTCGCGCCGAAAAAAGGAAATGGCGGCACAAGATATGCCGCCAAACCGGGAAAAAGCACCCGCCGGGAATGGCCGGGGGTCATAAGAAAGTAATATTACTTTTTGCAGGAACGGCATGGCTTTGGTCATGCCGTTTCCTGTTTCATCAGTTCGTCCACAGGGATAAAACCCACAAGGTCATAAGAGATGCGGATGCCCTGTCTGCGCTTCCCGCTGCTCTTGTCAGGTGCTTCGATGTAGATGCCCTTGACAAGCTCCCGCAAGGCGTAGGGGGTCATTTCCTGCAAATCCTCGTATTTGTGTACCCGCTGGATGAACTGCTCCAAATTTTCAATCTGTCGTTCCTGTACTTCGATTTCCTGCTGCAAGGTCTGGATTTCCGCTTTAAGCTGCATCTGCTCGTCCTCATAGGTCTTGCTCATCAGCGCAAACCGTTCATCAGAGAGCTTTCCGGCCACATTATCCTCATAGATACGGATGAACAGCCGGTCAAGTTCCCCAAGACGGCGTTCTGCCTGCGCCAGACGCTTCTTGTATCCCCGGACAGCTTCTTCGCTGGACAACCGGAGTCTATGCTCCATCACTGCCCGGAAATGCGCTTCATGCCGGGTTACATAGGAGATAACCGTTTTCATGTGCATCCAGACCAATTCTTCCAGTACAACCGCCCGGATGAAATGGGCTGAACAGGTTCCCGTGTTGCTGCGGTAGCTGGCGCATACAAAATGGTCTTGCCGCTTCTCAAAGTAGTTGGTGGTGCAGTAGCGCATCTTTGCCCCGCAGTCAGCACAGTAAACCATGCCGGAGAACAGGCTACTCTTTCCGGTTTTTGTCCTTCGGTGGCGCTGCTTGCGGATCTCCTGCACCTTGTCAAAGACTTCCTGCTCAATGATAGCCGGATGGGTGTTGTAGAATACCGCCTGCTTCTCAATGGGCGTTTCCCGCTGCTTCTTGTCCCAGATGGAGTTGGTGTAGGTCTTGAAATTAACCGTACAGCCGGTGTATTCCCGCCGTTCCAGAATATGAACAACGGTATTGGGGTTCCAGTGGTACGGATCAGCGGTTTCAGGACTTGGGGTGTTAATGCCCTCTCTCCGCTTATAGGCGGTAGGGTTGAGCACCTGTTCCGCCTGCAAGAGTTTGGCAATCTGCATCGGCCCCCGGCCTTCCATACACAGCTTAAAGATACGCTTGACCACAAGAGCGGCTGCCTCATCCACGACCCACTTTGTCCGATCCTCCGGGTCTTTGCGGTAACCAAAGGGGATATTGGTTGTCAGCGGGATGCCCTGCTCGCCCTTGGCCTTCTGTACCGCACGGATTTTGCGGCTGGTATCCTTGGCAAAAAACTCATTGAACCAGTTTTTGATCCCTGCAACATCGTTGTCGGTGCTGTTGGGGTCAATGGTGTCAAAGTGGTCGTTGATGGCAATATAGCGCACACCATATTTCGGAAAAGTGAAGTTGATATACAGGCCCGTCAGGGAGGAATTTCGACCCAGCCGGGATAGGTCTTTCGACAGCACAACAGCCACTTTCCCCGCCTCGATTTCTGACAGCATCTGCTGAAATCCGGGTCGGTCATAGTTTGTGCCGCTGTACCCATCGTCTACAAAAAAAGTCGGATTCGGGAAACGGTGCTCTTTTGCATATCGGAGCAAGATGTCCTTTTGGTTCTGGATGGAGTTCGATACATCCCCTTTGCCGCCGTTCTTATCATCCTTCATATCTTCCACGGATAGACGGCAATAGAGAGCCGTAATTTTTTCAGTTGCCCGTAACATTTCTGTATCCTCCTTCAAAGGGGCAACTGTCAGTACAGGATTGGTTACTTCTATTGTACCAAGATTCCCGGTATTTGTCATTCGTCATCCTCCGTATTTTCTGCAAACTTTTCAGCCAAAATGCGCTCCATCTTTCTATCCAGCGTTTCTGTTCCGTCATAGCTGCCCGTGATGGTATAAATGGTGCCGCTGATCTCACGCTGTAAAGTAAACTCCGGCAGCCAGAACGCAGATGGATTTTTCACACGGATATGTCCAGTTTCGTCAAACCAGAAATTGTGTTTGGGGCGGTCAGGCGACAGCGGTTCGAGTTTAAAATAGAGATTGGAGAAAACATATTCCGTTGGCTCATCGTGGTCAGAATTTTCCCATTGACTGATTTCTTCCCAAAGTTCCAAATCATCTGCATCAAACACCGAAAGCAAATCATCAAGTAACTGTGGGTCAAAAGCATATTTTTCTTCCAGCTGCCTGATGACATCATCCACATCAATGCGGACGGAATCGCCGCTGCGTTGTGCGGCTGCAAATTCCGCATCATTCATATTTGCCCACCGCTGCAATTCAGCCCGTGAAGTATCATCAAGCAATATGATTGAACTTACAGGTTTACCATTGGGCAGCGTATCTCCAAGAAGTATTTTTGCAAGTTTCCTTATGAGGTTGCTATCCTCTTTCCAGTTGAGTTCCATTTTTGAAATCCTCCTTAATGGTCGATCTGGTGCTGTTTCCTGCGGCTCTGTTCGGGATTTTCCTGCGCACGAACAACCTGTTCTACCTTGTATTTGATCTGCCAGAGTTTTTTCACCTCCGCATAAATGGGCGAAAGTTCCGCTTGCCCCGTCTTGTATTCCTGTTCCAGACGGTCATGCTCCTTGCGCCATGCAGTGACCGGCAATTTCCCATCCTTAAAATGCGGCTTTAATTTGCGCTCTGCCATGTGATACAGGCGGAGTGCATTTTCATTTTCAGACATGAATTGCTCACGCCTACCTTTCCACTTGATGGCTGCCAGTTTGTCAGCAACAGGTTTTCCGTCAGCGTAAAACTGTACCATGCGGAGAAGCTCATCTAACTCCTTCCTGCGGTCAGATTTGCCAGACAAGGTACTTTTCAAAGTGTCAATGCGGTCACTCAACGCAGATACGCGCTCCTGCAACTGTTCAGGCGTTGTCAAATTGTTCTGCATGAGATAATTGCAAATCTCATTGAATTCTTTGAGATTTCCGATTTTCGCTTTCCGGCTCCATGCCCCTGTGCTACGGTTGGTGTAATACTCGCTGAGCAGCTGCGCCAGATTGGGGGCTTGCGATTTGTTCAATTCCTCATGCGCCTCTTTCAGCCAGTCAAGCAGCAACGTAATTTTCTTTTTCAGCTTACCGATCAACACATTGGTTGCCTTGACCCAGCGGTTGAAATCTCCCTTATCGGTACGGATGCCTCTGGCCTCCATCTGGCGGATCGCCGGTCCCTCATGGACGGTAGGCAGCTGCTCCACACCCTGACGCTCGTAGCTGCGGTGGTCGATGCGGCAGTCCAGCCTTTTCTCGGCAAACCGGGCATTGCACATTACCGCCCACTGTTCCCGCCAATGTTCCAGCGTTTCCGGCTTGCCCCAGTCCGTGGTGGGGACAGCGTTGAACACATAGTTTCCTGCTTCATCCCGGATGCGCTCCCCGTTTTCATCCAGGAGATATTCCCGCCGCTGCTTGTTGCCCCATTTCCCATCCGGCAGCAGGGGACGGATGGGACACATGACATGAAAATGCGGGTTGGCGATGCCGCCGTCTTCCTTGTCGGGGGCGTGAACGGAGAAATCCACCACCATGCCCCGGCTCACAAACTGCTCCAACAAAAATTGCCTTGCAAGGCCGATGTTCTCCTGCATGGAAAACTCGTTCTGCAAGGCAATGTCAAAGCTGTATGCAAGCTGGGCTTTCTTGCCCCGTTCTGCCTTTTCCACCTCGTTCCACAGGGTTTGACGGTCTGCGAAGGAAGGCGGAGCGTGGGGCGGCAGCAGGATTTCAGAACAGAGCACACCGCCTTTCCGGGTGTAGTCGCTGTCCTCTCCGTAATACTCGCTGTGCAGCTTTTCGCCGGATCGGTAAGCAGCGGACGCAACAGCGGATTGCCCTGCGCTGCGTTTGATCTGGGTAACATGGAAGTGAAATAGTGCGATACTTATCCCTTTCCTTTCTGGCTTGCCTGATTGTGTGCATTGACTGCCTCCATCAACAAAGCCCTGACTTCCGGCAAGGTAAAAACCTTTTCCGTGAAAGCATAAAACTCCGTTTCGCTCAAAGCCTTTACCAGCGGTGCGATGCTCTCCACGGCGGCCCCTCTGGTAATGAGGCGGTGCGCCCGTTTCTTCCGGTCTCCCTTCTCATAATAGGATTTCCGGTTTTGCAGCCGCTGGAGCCTACTGCGCTCCTGCGCCAGCCTCTTTTCTGCGTCTGCGATCTCCTGTTTCAGTTTTTCGGTTGTTGGCATCGTAGATTCCTCCTTTATTTGCAGATAAAAAATACCGCCTGTCTTTCGGACAAGCGGTAAAATTTGCGTGTTGAGTTTTAGGCTTTGGATGGGAAACTGTCTGTGCAAACAGATTGATTCCCATCCAAAGCGGGCAGGGATAGCCGCATAAGCGGCGCAAGGGGTACAGCCCCTTGTACGGAACGAAGTGACGCAAAACAGCCCGGACTTCCATCGTCCGGGCTGTTTGCCTCGCAGAGCGCACGCATACAGGGTTTACCCTGTATAGAAGTGCGCCCTTGTTACCAAGGGATATTTGTCAACTCAGGTTATCAATAGCATACTGCGCTTCTTCCGCAGTGAATTTTTCTCCATACTCAGAAACCAGCTGATCATAGATTGCACTGGGAGACATACTCATCATTTCCTGATAGCTTTCCGCCTTTGCAAGTGCATTTGCTTTCCAATCGGCTTCTACATTATCCACGGCGTATTGAGCTTCTTCTGGCGTAAATTTCTCACCATATTCAGAAATCAACTGGTCATAGATTCCAGCTTTCGACATTTGCATGGTCTTTGCGTAATCCTCGGCCTTGGCCAAAGCATTTGCATTCCAGTCAGCAACCAGATTGTCGATGGCATACTGTGCGGCTTCCTCTGAGAACTGTTCACCATATTCAGACACGAGTTGGTCGTAGATTGCGGCCTTTGACATATGCATTATGTCACTATAAGATTCCGCTTTTTTCAGAGCGGATTTGTACTCTTTGGGGATGGAGTCAGTTTCAGAAGGTTCGTTCGAGGAAGCATCCTCCGTCTCGCCAGAAGAAACATCACCAGAAGTTGCATCATTGTCGATTCCAGAAGAAACCGAAGAAGAAGGCTGATTATCAGAAGGATCAGACTCAGTACCGCCGCTTGAGGCTGCGCCAATCACAATCAGGGCAATAATCAGCCAGAACCACCATTTCTTATAGATGGGCTTTTTGTTTTTGGCCCCGCATGACGGACATACAGTCGCTTTCTCTGGAAGTGGGTTGTTGCAATTTTTACACACTCGAATTTTAGGTTGTTTCGCCATTTCTCTCTCCTCTTTCTCAACGGTTATGACCGCTTTTCTAAAATTGCTTTCTTTTGTGCATCAAACTCGTCCTGTGTCAGTATGCCCTCGTCCAGTAGTTCCTTCAATTCCCGCAGTTGTTCGACCATGCTCTTGGAAGCGGCAGGATTAACAGTTGCCTGAATTCCTTGTGCCATTGTATTGCCCAAAGCCATACCAGCACCCAGTCCAGCTAATCCGCCTCTCTGCTTGGAGGCATCCCGCATAGCTCTGGCGGTCTGATACTGCATAAAGGTTGTCATATCCTGTTTTGCCATGCCAATCCCGGATTGCTCGTCAATCAGTTTTTCAACCTCGTCGGGCAGGGAGATATTTTCAATGAGAATATCACTGAACTGCACACCCATTGCAGCAGCTTGTGCATTTAGTCTCTGTTGAAGCTCACCAGATAGTTTTCGATATTCTGTGGCCAGATCAAGCACGGACATCTCGCTTTCCGCTACTACGATTGAGAAAGCTTCTGTGACCATGGAAGAAAGGTATTCGACAATATCATAGGTCATCACAATTCCCTTTGTCCCAAAGATCTCCCTCATAAAAGCTGGAACATCGGTGATGCGAAAAGCAAATTTTCCAAAGGAACGGATACGAACCATATTAAAGTCCTTATCACGCTTCATAATCGGATTCTTGGTCGCCCATTTATTGTCGATGAATTGTCTGGTGCTCACAAAGTACACATCGGCAATTACCGGAGAAACGAATAAATAAGGGAATGCCTTGAGGCTGGACAGCACCGGAAAGTTATCCGTTGTCAGTGAATAGGTTCCGGGCGGCAGAATATCGGCAAGCTTTCCGCCCTTCAAAAAAACAGCGTTCTGACTTTCCCGCACGATTACCTTGGAACCCTGTTTCAATTCATTATTTCCACTTTCACGCTGGTATTTGGAAACAATCAGCTTGTTACTCTGATCTACATACTCGATTACATCAAGAAACTGGTCCTTTACTGCATCCAACAGTCCCATACAACCACCGCCTTCTTACTGACGCAGCGGCAAATCAAATTGATCTTTGAAGGAGCCAACCGCAATCAAGATGATGTCAATGATCCAGCCAATTCCAAACAAACCGACCGTAAACAGGTAGAGGAGGCCAGTACCGATCTTACCCACATAAAACCTGTGTACGCCAAGCACGCCCAAGAAGATGCAAAGTAACAGTGCGACCATCTTATTTTTCTTGCTGACTCCCGGCACTACCCCCGGATTGGGGATGGTTTGATTGTTGATAATAACCTGCGATTGAACAAAGGGCTGCCCCGGCTGAGGCGGTACAGTTGCAGAATTGGGGATGGTTTCTTCTTTGTATCCGCAATATCCGCAGCTGTTGTTTTCCATCGGTGCTCCACACACCGGACATTTTGCTGCCATAATTGATTCCTCTCCCTGTCTTAAAATTGATAAAAGCTCTCGCTGGGATTACAAATGCAAAATCGTGTACCTTTCTGTAAAAGGTGCAAAAGCTTAACAAATTTATTATATCATGCAGCAACAAAATTTTCCACATCAATTTGACGAAAAGCCACACAAAACAGCGAAGTAAAAACTGGTTATGTTTTCTTTACAGAAAGGTACACATTCCTGTAAAAACACCCCCTTTACAACAACTTGGCTTTTTCGTAAATCTCTGCCCGGTAGCGGAAGGTGGCAAGGGGCATCCCACATTCCTTTGCTGCTGCCGTCCCGGTGATTTCTCCCATTTTCCAACGCTGGTAAACGGAATGGAAATTCTTGGGCAGCGGTTTGGGTGGCCGCCCAAACCGAATGCCCTTGGCTTTTGCCGCTGCGATTCCCTCAGCCTGCCGCTGACGGATGTTGGTGCGCTCGTTCTCTGCCACAAAAGACAGTACTTGCAGCACAATGTCACTGAGGAAAGTTCCCAGTAAATCCTTACCTCTCCGTGTATCCAGAAGCGGCATATCCAGAACCACAATGTCAATGCCTTTTTCCTTTGTGAGAAAGCGCCATTGCTCCAATATTTCTGCGTAATTGCGTCCCAGACGATCGATGCTCTTGATATAGAGCAGATCGTCTTTTTTCATTCTTCGCAGCAGTTTCTTATACTGCGGACGCTCGAAATCCTTGCCGGACTGTTTGTCGATATAAACATTTTTCTCAGGTACGCCCACTTCTCGGAGGGCAATGACTTGGCGATCTTCATTCTGCTCTCTGGTGGAAACACGGATGTACCCATAAATTTTCTGCTCGATCTTATTTCCTCCGTTTCTGCCACACAATGTCATACCCCAGCACATCCGCCAACTCCACCGCCTCGCCATAGCGTAAAGAACCACGCTTTAATTTCCCGGACAGGTTGGGGACGCTGCTGCTCCATCCATATTCGTCAGCCAAAATCTCCACTACCTCGCTCATGGTCATGCCAGCCCTGACAATGTAGGCTTTGATCTCATTCCTGTAATTCTCGTGGTTGCTCATAGAAAAGTCCTCCTGTTTTGTTGGCTCTGCGGCGAACAGAATCTATTCCGTGATAAATTCCATTTACTGCAAAGCATTGTTTTGGTAAAACTCGATTTCAAACTGGAATTTTTGCTTGTGATGCCCTGTTCACAGCACCCGCTTTCCCGTTTTGCTGGTTTGTGCAAAATCAAGTAAAACAGCGAATATCCACACAGAACGCTGTACTGTGTACGCTGTGCGGTGCAACGCTCTTTGGTATGGGCGGCAATACAAAAATTGCCGTTTGTTCGCTGATTTCACATGGATTGATTTTTGCCTGTGTTTTTAAGCGCCGTTTTTCCCGAATGCCGTTCCTGCCCGGGAATCTCACCCCGGCGTATCCCCAGCCTTGGCACGCTCGCAGCTTCGGGACAAATTGTCCCGAGGCTGATTCTGGCGCTGCTTCGCCAACCGGCATATCCCATTCGGACGGTCATGTACTTTTCAAGCTGCGAAGTCTTGCGACAAGTACATTTTAGCGAAAAAACATGACCATTCCCGTATATCCAAAAGGATGGAAAATGCCCTGAAAAAGCAGGAATTTCCACGCTTATGGACGAGCTGTGTTATAATAAAAGAAATGGAGCAGCGGGGAGGCTTGGCATGAATACGACCTTAACGATTCAGGAAAAATTGAAGGATTTGCGGGTGGAGCACGGACTTACCTTAGAACAGCTGGCCGACCAGACCGGGCTTTCCAAATCTGCACTCGGCAAATACGAGAATGACGATTATAAAGACATCAGCCCTTTTGCCATCGTCACGCTGGCAAAGTTTTATCATGTGACTACGGACTATCTGTTAGGTGTGTCAGAACAAAAAAATCACTCAGACACAGAGTTGAGTGCTCTGCACCTGAGTGATGATGCGATTGATGTTCTGAAAGCCGGGAAATTCAACCACCGGCTGCTGTCGGAAATTATCAGTCACCATGATTTTCAGAAAATGATGCTGGATGCGGAGATTTATGTGGATCGGATCGCAGATATGCGGATCAACGATATGAACGCCGTACTGCAAGCCGTCCGCCAAATGCTACTGATGCAGCAGGGAGAAACGGAAAATGATCTGTACCTGCGGACGCTGGAACTTGCACAAATACAAGAGGACGAGTATTTTGGCCATGTTATTTCTGACGATTTGAAACTGATCCTTCGGGATATTCGGGAAGCCCATCAAAATGATGCAACCACTGCGGACAGCCATTCCCCGGCGCTGGATATGCAAAAGAGTTTGCAGGAAGCCACGAACTACAAAGGCAGCAATGCGGAAAAGCAGGCCCGCATTTTCCTCGCAACCTTTGGTATTGACTATGATGCGATCACGATGGAGCAATTTATCAATATCATCGAGGTCTTGAAACTGTCCAAACATCTGAAATCCTCTATTAACCAGCGGGGGAAAACCAACATGACCCACGGAAAAGGAAAAAGAAAGCGCAAATAGGCAAAAAAATATGCTGGACACGGTTAAAATCAACCATGTCCAGCATATTTCATTTACCCAATCCCGTCTGACAGATGCCGTAAGTGTAATTTTGAGTGAATTACTTTCTTACGAGCACCCGTCTAAAGGCGAGGGATATTTTTTGGTGCTCCAGCGGGGATTCGAACCCCAATAGAATTACGCGTTTTCAGTGCTTATCACTTTCTGACAACACTTTTGACAACTTTCTGCTGCGTTTTACGTACCGGTTGACCTTGTTGTGTACCTGCTGTTTACGCTTGTCCTCAAGGTCGGTGTAGATATCCTGCGTCATTGCGATGGTAGAGTGCCCGAGCAGGTATTGTGCATCCTTGACATCGATATTCGCGCTGTGCAGCATGGAGGCATATGCGTGCCGGAGTTGATGCGCAGTCGAGTGGATGTCATGGCTCTGCTGGTATTTTTTCAGGCCGGATTCCAGCTCCGTCTTTGTCGGCAAGCCATCCGGAAAGAAGATGAATGTCTCAGGGTCGTCATAGTGCGGCAGGATCTCGATGACGTTATCCGGCAGGTCAAAGTAGCGCACGCCGGCTTCGGTCTTAGGGGATTTGAGAACCGGCTTTCGCGTGTCGGAATATGCAACGGCACGCGCGACGCACGCAGTCCGTGTAGTGAGGTCAATATCTTTTTGCTTCAGCGCAGCGGCTTCTCCGCGACGTGCGCCCGTGTACGCCATGAAATACGACATTCGTGCGAACAGGCTCTCTGTCTTGGATTCTTCGATTTTCTGCAGGTCGTCCGGCGGCGTCGGCTTTCTGGGTACGCGCGGGTTTCCTTTTGGGGTCGGAATCCCGATGCAGGGGTTTGCATCAATATCGCCGCAAAGGAAGGCGTAGTTGAGGATCTGCCGCATCACGGACTTTGTGTTGTTGATGACCTTCTGCGAGTAGCCACGCGCGGCGAAGCGCTGCAGGAAGACGACGATCTGGTGACCGGTGATGTCCGTAACATACTGGTCGCCGAAAGCGTCCACAGCGCGGTTCTTTGCTGTTCTGTAACCGCATACGGTGTTTGGAGACAGGCGCGGTTCGCACTGCTCCCACCAGTCATCGGCGACGGCCTCGAATGTCCGGCCCTTGCCAGCAGCCTCGTTCGCGTGCTTTTCGCACTCACGGATATAGTCATCACGCTTTTGTTCGACTTCTTTGTCGGTTTTCCCATAGAAATACTTTCGCTCGCCATTGATGGTGTCAGACAAGACGATGCGGCCATCTTTGCGCAGCGTGTATTTTGTCCTTTTTCTTGCCATGGGCGTCCTCCTGTTGGGGTCTTGCATAGTGAGAAATCTGTACAATCAGATATTTACAATCCAGAAAAAGCGTCATAAAATAGAAGTAAGGGTGTGCATTATTTTGCGTGTCCAGAATATCGACAACAAATCTACTGTCCTGGTGCTGCAGCACTGGGGCATTTTTGAATAAAAACAAAATATGCGGACATTTATAAAGATAATAGCGCGCAGAAATATTTAATTACAAAAAACGCTTGATTTTGCAATTAAACAATGATATTATGCATCAAACCAGACAAAATAATAGGATTTTGAAAAGCAAGAGGTATTCGCATGAAATATGAGTCTTTAAGAAAACTGTATTATAAAGATCCAAAACTATATCAGCAGGAGTACGATAGCAGATGGAACGGAAGAGCTGCCATCCATATTGATTTTGACGTTTCGGGAAAACCGGCATTTTTTGAGGAAAATAATGAAGTAATTCTCCTTGCGTTTCAAATCATGACATGCGACAAGAAGATTCTTTCGATCAGCAAGGATCTGCCGCCGATTGCGCTGCAGCAGTACAGGAAGAAGTGTCTGATCGATGAAATTGTTCTTACGAACAAGATCGAGGGTGTACACAGCAGCCGGAAAGAAATCGGCGAGACGCTGGCCGTATTGGACGAACAATCTGCTGCGAAAGGGAAACACCATCGGTTTATCGGGCTTGTCAATAAGTATACGAAGCTTACAAACAGGGAATCCGTATCTTTGGCGTCGTGTGAAGATATCCGGAATATTTACAATGAGCTGGTGCTGGAAGAAGTCATTGCCGAGAACCCACAAAATGCCCCCGACGGGAAAATCTTTCGGAAAGATCAGGCCACTGAGCGAGTGATCCATGCAGGCTTGACGCCTGAGAAAAAGATCGTGGAAGCGATGGAAAAGGCGCTTGCGTTTTTACACGATGACTCCATACCATGGCTGTTCCGGATCTGTATTTTCCACTATATGATCGAATATATCCACCCGTTTTATGATGGGAATGGACGGCTTGGCCGGTTCATCCTGAGCTGCTGCATCGCGGAAGAATATGAGAGCCTAAGCGCGTATCGCATTTCGGAAACGGTGAAGGAAAACATCAAAGACTATTATGATGCGTTTCGGGTTTGCAATGATCCGCGCAATCTTGGCGATTTAACGCCGTTCCTGTTGATGATGCTGGAAATGCTCTTGAAAGCTATGCAGGAACTCATAGACGGGCTGCAGAGGCGGAAAATTCAGTGGGATCGGTACGAGAAGCGGGTAGATACTTTGCCAAAGAGCAAAAACAAAAAAATGCGCTTGGTCTACAGTCTGCTGATTCAGGCGGCGTTGTTTTCGGAGGACGGGATATCTAACGCAGAGCTGCGGATTTTTGGCGGAGTCAGTTATGGAACGCTCCGGAAGCTGCTGGATAATGTAAGGGATCAAGGACTGCTGATCCAAACAAAACGGGGGCGGGAAAACTGTTTTAAGATGGATCTGAACCTTCTGGATGAAAAATTCATGAAACAGAACTAAACCTTCGCGTTTGCATATTGCCCCGGTGCGCTGCGCCGGGGCAATTCTCATTCTCCCTTAGTCAGGAAATGCCGCCTGTACAGCTCCTTCAGCTCATCGGCGGTGTAGTTCGTGCCGAACCGGCGATTGATGAGGCCGCGCGTGAGGCCCCAATTCCAGCCGTATTTGTGGACCATACGGTACATGACCCTATAGATTTCAGGCTGCATGTGTGCCACCATCTTACAAATTGATGTATCGTTCACGCACAAGATTCTGAATTTCGATGTCGAATTGATCAGGTTCAATAATTTTGCGGCGTGGTTTGTATATGTACCCTCTTTTTTCCTTGTCCTTTGCGTCGTCAAGCGATTCCTGGATAATGGTCTTGAATTGTTTAAGATCTGAATCATTGAGGCATTCCGCAAAATAGTCAACCGCAAGTTCAGGACGCATTTTCAACAGAATTTTTCCTGTATGCGTAACGTCGTATAGAGAAATGAAATTAAGCCGCCGCTTTTCTGCTGCGGCTTTTTTTGCGTAATCGAGCGCACTTTCTAGGTCGTAAGTGCTTTCATATAGGTCTGACATCATATTGTAAATAGACCAGAGCGGGTATGACCGTGGTAGCTTTGCAATGTCAGCACTTGATGCGCTTTGGAAGAACAACTGAAAATATTGGAGTGAGAGGCGTCTATAGGCGGCGCCCTTTTCTTTGTATGCTATGGCGGTTGCGAGAACATCAAAAACACTACTTGAGTGACCGTATTTCTGGACTATATATTCATACAAGATATATCTCGGCTTGTAGATAACGGAATAAGTCTCCACTGCAAGGCCAATTCCTTGATATGGACGTGAATATTTTTTTCGAGATGCCAAAATCACTTCTTTAACCACGTCATTTTCATGGCTGGAAACGCGAGTTGGATCATATCGTCCATCCTTGAGGAGGCTCTGATTGCAATCTTGAGCATATTCACCCGGATGCTTCGGAATTGGCGCTGCTTCTGAAGCTTTTTTGCGTTTTTTATGAAAAAAACTCATGACACTCCACCCCTTTTATCTGTTTTCGCTTTGCAACGATTTAAACCAATTTTATCATTTTATGGTCGGAATGTCTATTCTTTCTTCTCTGTACGATAAAAGGGACTGTGCTATGCCGTCGCCCCTGCGCATAATAAGCGCGGAGGCGATGAAAGGTGAACTATCAAGATTACAAGGACGCGCGCGATGCATCGTGGCACATCCTAATCGACTGCAAGGTGACGGAGCTGCCGGTCAGGATCAGCGGCGTGTGCCGCGCGCTGGGCGTGTCCGTGCGGAGGTATACGCCGGCCGAGCGGGACAGCAACGACGGCGTGTCCACCGTCATCGGCGGCGCGCCGACGATCATGGTGTCCAGCCTGGCGATCCCGGCGCGGCAGCGCTTTACCTGCGCGCATGAGCTGGGGCACATCATCCTCGGCCACGTCGGCCGGTATGACCTCGTGTGCCGAGAGCCGGAGCCGGGCGACAATCCCATCGAGCAGGCGGCCAACGTGTTTGCCTCGCGCCTGCTTGCCCCGGCCTGCGTGCTCTGGGGCTGCGGCGTGCAGTCGGCCGAGGACATCGAGCGGCTGTGCG
>OMER01000726.1_pt1 | contig 18386 bp, 16 predicted proteins | sample 1645431 | NCBI WGS metagenome assembly OMER01 (sample SAMEA103958144, study PRJEB25191) | human gut metagenome | reverse complement strand
GACGAGATTGATCCGGAGCGCCTGCAGCAGGCATTAGACTTAACCCTGAAACGATTTCCCACTTATAAAACCGCGATCCATAAGGGATTGTTCTGGCGTTATCTGGAACCGAATCATCGTCCCGGTCCTTTTGTCCAGCCGGATATTAAAAATTTCTGTATGCCTATGCCTTTTAAGGCAGGAAGCCGCTATCTGCTCCGGGTATACTATTTCGGACGCCGGATTTCTCTGGAGGCTCATCATAGTCTTGGGGACGGTACCGGAGGCATGTATGTGTTACAAACCCTGACGGCCACTTATCTCCGACTTATGGGACATGAGGTTTCCAATGGAGGCTTCGTTCTGGATATTAATGAAAAACCGGATCCCACCGAATGGGAAGACGCCTACATGAAATATGCAAACGCACAGGTTCGCCCTCCCCGCATGGGAGAAAAAGCCTACCGCGTGCATGGAACCAAAGAACCCTTTTATACCTTCAATATTATTGACGGGATTCTATCCGTACAGGAAGTCATGAATGTAGCAAAAGGATATCATTGTACCATTACCGAATATTTAAATGCCGTTTTGCTCTATGCCCTGCTCCAGAAGCAGCTGGGCGAATTTCATTATAAGCTGAAACCGGTAAAGATCGCCATGCCGGTAAACCTGCGGCGTTTCTTTCCCTCTAAAACACTGCGTAATTTCATCACCATGATTTATCCCGGTGTTGATCCTCGGCTAGGCGAATATACCTTTGATGAAATCATCCAGCATGTGCACAATTACATGCGTTATTCTATCAACGAGAAATTCCTCAGAGGCGATATCACCACCAATGCCGCAACGCAGCGGAATCCTCTCATTCGTATCGTGCCGCTCTTTGTGAAAGATATCGTCGTCCGAACCTTCTATACCAAGATTCAGGACAAGAACTCCTCGGCCGGTCTCACCAATATGGGAGTTCTCAAGGTTCCCGAGGATATGCAGCCCTATATTGAGCGATTTGACATTTATATGGGACAGCCCTTCTCCACCAGAACCAACTGTGCCATTGTCAGTTTTCAGGATGTCCTCACCATCAACTTTGCCAGCAGTATTGCGGAAAGTGATGTAGAACGATTGTTTTTCCAGAAACTGGTTCAGGATGGCATTCATGTAAAAATAGAAAGCAACCGATCTTAGTATCGTTCAGAAAGGAATAAAGCTTATGTCTTATTGTGTAAATTGCGGCGTAGAACTGGATCCCTCTTTAAAGAGCTGTCCTCTTTGCCACACACCCGTTATTAATCCAAATGAATTAAAAAAAGAGGTTTCCTCCTCTCCTTATCCCACACAGAAAGGGCAGGTTGAGGTGGTGAAACGCAAAGATTGGGGGCTGTTGCTCTCCATTGTTGTTCTGGCCACCTCTGTCACCTGCATTTTATTAAATTTACTGGTCTTTTCACAGAGTCCTTGGTCGGTTCTCATCGTAGGAGCCTGCGTCATTCTTTGGACTTTACTGGTTCCTTTTGTCATCTACAGTCGCCTGCCAATCTATGTGTCCATTCTATTGGACATTCTGGCCGTTGGCATTTATCTGTATATGCTGACCTACCTGACCAATTCCAATGCCTGGTTTTTCCATGTGGCATTACCCATCGTAATTTTAATCGGGTTACTGATGGAAGTGATCACTGTATTATTCCGTCATTTATCTACTTCTATTCTGGCCGGTGCCTTATACATTTTCATTGCTATTCCTATCCTTTGCATCGGTATCGAAATGATTGTAGATCTGTTTTTGACGGAAAGCATCTCTCTGTCCTGGTCCATGATCGTACTGACCGTATGTGTCATTATCGATATTACTTTAATCACGGTCATTTCCCGCTCCCGTCTAAGGAATGCCGTACGACGCAGACTCCATTTTTAAAGATTGTTTACCCGGATTTCCATATAATCCCGGTCCTCACCGGTAAGAGGCAGGATCAACCCGATTCCATCCTCGGTACGGTAGGAATATCCCGGCGTTACCAGAAGAATATTTTTAAAATCAAAGTCAAACTGAGACAGTGAATCACTTAAATTGGGGAAATGTTTGGAAAGCATTTCCTCAAATTCTTCCTGACTCATTTCATTTACAAGTTCACAGTCCTTAAAGGATGTCAGCTTCTCTACCATGGTCTCTACATCCACCATATCTGCCAGACGGTTGTTATCCCCCCGTACAAAATCAAAATTGAAGGCTGTAGCAAACTGATTGATGCGACTGTTGCCTTTTAAATCCAGGGATCCTCGCAGGATAACCGACAAACTCGTTTCATCCTGCCAGGTTACTTCATAATCACAGGTCAGAAGATTCGTACTTTTCGGATCATACATGGCATAAAGATAATCTGTGATCTTTCCGTTAAAAAGCTCTTCCATATCCGTATCAGCCAGACCGCCTATCACCGGATAGGCGATCTGCAGCTGTTCTCCATCCTGTTCTTCCCTGCGTTCTATCGTATATTCCACAGGTTCTGCCGTCTCTTCGCTCTCCTGGCTCTCAACCTCTTCTGTCGCCATTTTTCCATCAAGAGGGAAATCATAGGTCTGATGTGCTGTTGTTAACGCTTTGCCTTCCACGGTCAGCATTAATCCATCTGCCTGATAAGCTTCCAGAAAGGTCTTGGTCAAGGCTGCCAGAATTAAATCCTCACTCTGCTCATTCATGGTGTTAACGTACTCACCATAGGCTTTTGTTAAATCAAGATATAATATTTTCTTTCCATTTTCCTGTTCTTCGGAAAAGGAATTTACTTTTGTATCAATGGAGGTAATGTTGTGCAGGCTAAGATGGGAAATAATGGTCTCCGGCCGCAGTCCGTTCAATGTTTCTTCCGCGCTTTCCAGTCCCATTTCCCCGATACGGCTGAAATAAATGCGCACCGAAACCGATTCCGCACTTTCCTCTGTGGTCTGCTGCAAAGTCTCCTGTACTTCCTCTGTAGATTCCTGTTGGTTCACTGCAGGTATCTGCTCTTTACCACATGCTGCACATAGTAAGATTGTGATACCCATAATCGGCAACCATTTTTTCTTGCTCATAAAAACCATGCCTCTCCCTTATTTCTTTTCATAATTCGCATGTTAGCGTTTCATTTTACCATATTTTCATGGGTTCTGCAAATGAAAGAACAGGAATGAAAGAACAGGAATGGTCTTGTTTCGTTTATTCTCCCACCTGAATGATATGTCCGGTCTTGGCATTCACTCTATGGGAAATGGAAATTACGGTACGATTTGCAGACACACGTTTCAATGCCTGCAATACTTCTCTCTCTGTCTGGGCATCCAGATTTGCCGTAATTTCATCTAATAAGAGAAGTTTCGGCTTTGCTACGGCTGCCCGGGCAATGGATAACAGCTGCCATTGTCCCTGCGAAAAAAGTTCCGGCGAACACACCGTGTCATAGCCCTTTTCCAGAGTCTGAATCGTGTCATCTAATCCTGCAACCACTGCTGCCTCCCGCACATCTTCCATTGTAAAGGAAGAATCGTACAACGTGATCTGCTCTTTGACTGTACCGGGAACCCGATGGAACGACTGTTCCACGTAACCAAACAGCTGCCTTTTATCCTGCTCCCGGATTTTCGATGCCGGCTGTCCGTCGATAAGTGCCACTCCCTTTTGTGGTTCATACAGACCCAACAGCAATTTAAAAATCGTGCTTTTCCCTGCTCCTGTCCGCCCGGAAAGAGTCACTTGTTCCCCCTCTTTTACTTGGAAAGACAGATTGTTTAAAATATTTTTTTCTCCATAACCAAAGGTTACATTCTGAAATTCATTGATTCGATGTACCCCCGCAATTGCTGACTGAATCGTCTGAATTTCCATTCCCAGGCTTTCCACCGGTTCAAAAATCTGGGAAATATAGTTCATCACAGCTACCGCTGTTCCCGCAGACATGCCAAATAACTGTAACACGGTCACATTCCCCGATGCAGAAAGCAGCATAACCACAGCCACTGTCACTGCATTTAAAATCAAAATTACCGGTGAATAAATCGCATCGTAAAAATTCGTTTTCTCCACAGCACGATAACTTTCTCCGATATACTTGTCATACTGCGCTTCCATATATTTCTCTTTGTCCAGGCTGTGAATCGTTCGGATATTATGCAAAGTCTCCGGTACATGACCAGATGCCTTACTCACCGCACGACGGTTTTCGATCTGGGCAGCCAGCATATTTTTCTGTACCCCCCGGGTAAACCAGAAAAGAAACGGCAATAGCACCAACAGGACGATTGCCAGACCCTTGTTACGAACCCAGATCACTGCCAGAATACTAATCACTTTACAAGCATCTGCAAACATGCTGACAATGCCCGATGTAAAGAGATTCTCTACCGTATCCACATCCCCTACAAACCGGGAAACCACAGCGCCCGGTTCCTGCTTAGTCAGTTCATCTGCCGTCAGGCGGGTGTATTTATCCATCAGCCCGGCCCGGAGAGCATGGGTGATTTTCTGTCCAAATCCAATCAGCAATCCCTCTCGTATACTCTCTGTTAGCCCTGTCAGAGCAGTAAATCCAAAATACAGCAGAATCATATAAAAAGGTACAGCCATCCCGGCTGTCATGGTATCAATGACATTTCCAAGAATTAAGGGAGGAAGCAATTCCATGATAATAGCACCAAGAACAGCACCAATGATTCCCAATGCAAGCCATTTTCTCTTTTTCACAGTTTCCCAGATAATTGCACCTACATTTTCCTTGTTTTTCATCTGTTCTGTCCCCCTTCTTTTTCTGTATCTGCTGTTGCCTGTGCCTCATATAGTCTGTTATATTCAGGACATTCCCTCCGGATCTGTTCGTGGGTACCTGTCATGGTATGTCCGTTTTCCATCCAGATAATCTGATCCATCTGCGGAAACAGATATAACCTATGAGACAAAATAATAACAACGCTGTCTGCGGCAAGCTGCCTCAGATTTGTAAAAATTTGTTCCTCCGTTTTCTTATCCAATGCAGAAAAAGGATCATCCAAAACCAATACCGGGCGTTTGTGACAAAGGGTTCTTGCCAGTGCCAGGCGTTGCGCCTGACCACCGGAAAGTCTGATTCCGCTGTTTCCCACAATGGTATCTTCTCCTTTTTCCATCTCTGCCACTTCCTTATCAAAGCAGACTGCTTTGAGATATTTTTCACTATCCGCATCATCTCCCAGCAGGATATTGTTTCGAATGGTGTCATCAAATAATTCCGGGTCATGCCCCAGATACCCTACGCTTCCGGTTCGTTCTGCATCTGTCAGTTTACGCGATGAAACGGGATAGCCGACATGAATACTTGCCACGTTGGTACTTCCGATGTGATAGACAATGGAGTCACCGTTTGCAAGATTAACAGTATAACCTTTAGAACCAAACCATCCCATATTGCTGCCAACAATTCCTGTTACTGCGACTATGGCTACCAGGCAAGCGGCAACTGGAATCAGGAACTTTTTGAAATTCTTTCTCTGTGACATATAGTTCACCTTATCCTTTCTGTCATGAACAGAACGGTTCTTCTCTAAAATCGCAGAAAGCATACGATCATTTGCAGAATCGCTCGGTTCGATTTTGTCCCAAGAAGTAATGATTTTATTGTTCTTCATCGAAATCATCACCTAACCTTTCTTTGAGGATGGCACGAGCCTCGTGCAAATAATTACGGATTGTCGATTGCGGCTTTTTCAGGATGCCTGCGATTTCCACGCTGGTATATCCTTCATAATAATACAGATAGACCACGGTCTTATACTTTTCGGGGAGTTCCATAACCACTTGGAAAATATCATCTGTTTCGATATTTTCTGAGCTGGGGAGATTGTAGAAATCCTCGATGTTCTCGTGTCTGCGCCACCAATGCCGCAGGACATTTTTGCAAATGTTCGTGGCAGTTCTGATAAGCCATGCCTTTTCGTGTTCTTCGCTTTCAAAAGCGGGACCGCTCTTGATTAGCTGGAAGAATGTATCCTGAACTGCATCCTCGGTATCAGCAGGATTTTTCATGTAAGCAAAGCAGACGCGATAAACAGTTTTACTGTGGCGTTTGTAGATCTCCGCAATCTCTTTGTCCGTACGCAACAAAGATTTTGACATCTTGCCTTGCCCTCCTTTCACTACTAATACAATTGAGAACGCCAAAGTGTCGGATAAAAAAGAAAAAATATCAGAAACCATTATAACGCCAGTTTCTGATAGCAATATGATAAAATTGAAAATTCCGAGCCTTATCTACGGAAAGGTTACAAAATTTGAACCCGTCCGAGAAATTTGAACCCGTTTTTCTGTAAAAATAAAATTGTATCAGAGACGGCTTTTAGATAGATGAGGGAATAACAGGTACTCGTGAGGACAAGCGTGACGAGTTTCAGCGAATGATAAGCGACTGCCGGAAAGGCAAGATAGACAGGATATATACAAAGTCTATCAGCCGATTTGCCCGAAACACCAAAGACTGCCTGAAAAATATCAGAGAGCTGAAAAGCTTAGGCATAACTGTGCTGTTTGAAAAAGAGAATATCGATACTGCCGATATGACTGACGAGATGATGATAACCATTATGGGCGGTCTGGCTCAGGAAGAATCGGTATCCATTTCAAAAAACTTGAAATGGAGTTATCAAAAAAGATTTGAAAAAGGAATTGTAAATGTTTTTTCTGCACCATTTGGTTTTAAGTTAAATAATGGCGCATTGATTATTGACAAAATTCAAGCTCAGATTGTGGAAGAAATTTTTGATATGTTTTTGAATGGTATTGGTTATCAGCGAATTTCAGAAATCTGTCAGAGCAAGTACAAAGCGTATAAAGATAAATTCAGTTATTATGGCATTCGATATATTCTTTCCAACGAAAAATATATTGGCGATTCAGTTTATCAAAAAACATTTACGACAAATAATCTTCCATATAGAAAGATTCAAAACAATGGACAATTAAACAAATATTATATTCAGAATACTCATGAAGCAATAATTTCGATAGAAATATTTGAAAAAGCTCAAAAATTGATTGAAAGCAGAAAACATAAAAATATAGTGTCTGAATCACCGTTCAGAGGAAAATTGATATGTGCCAACTGTGGAACAAAATACAAACGCAAAGATAGTAGAAATAAAATATACTGGGTTTGTCGCAAACACGATAATTTAGCAGAATTGTGCATGAATAAACGAGTTGAGGAAAAGTTTATCAAGCAAAGTTTTATAAGACTTCACAATAAATTATGGCATGATTATAAGCAAATACTTGTACCTCTTCAAACAGCATTGCAGGACTTAAAATTCAGAAAATTCAGCGGTAAAACTCAAGTAATGGACATTAGCAAAGAAATCGCTAAGCTTCGTGAACAGACTCATGTACTTGCAAGATTGAAAACAAAGGGATTTCTTGACGAGGCTAAATACATTGAGCAGACTACTGAGTTTACGGCAAAGATCAATAAGCTGCAAGCAGAGCTGAAAAAGCTTACACGCTCAGACGATGAGGACGAAACACTTGATAAGATCGAAATACTTATCGACTTCTTTGAAAAAAGAGATAGTCCTATGACAGAGTTTGAAGAAACGGCATTTGAAAGCATTGTTGATAAGATAGTTGTTAAAAGTCAACATGAGCTGGAATTTCATTTGATAGGCGGATTAAAGTTTGAAGAAAAAATATAGCCAAACTGCCTTGCAAGTCAAATCGCAAGGCAGTTTTTTGTTGCTGTTGGTAATAGCTTTTGAGAAGAAAATGTGGTATTGTTGTAGGTCGAAAGGAGGCGAGATCATGGCTAAAAACAGAACGATACCGTTCGGATACTGTATGAAAAACGGTGAGATAACAACCGAGCCAAAAGAAGTTTACGCCGTTGTTAAAATATTTGACGAGTATCTGAAAGGCAGAAGTTTGTCTGAGATCGCAAAGCTTATGCAGTCAGAGAAAATTCGCTACAATGCTGATTCGGATAAGTGGAACAAGAACATGGTTAAGCGGATAATTGAGAATGAAAAGTATCTCGGTACTGACAAATATCCGCAGATAATTGATGATGATACTTTTAGACTTGCAAATAAAAAGCGGATACGGAAAGCAACTACACTTAATCTGATATCCGCTGATTTGCGAGAAATCAGGAACCGTACATACTGCTCCGAATGCGGTCACAAACTTTCAAGGATAGGCGGCAATTCAAAGTATGAGCATTGGGATTGCAAAAATCACGATTGTTACAAGCTTGAATATCGGATTACAGATCAAATGATCATAGGTGCTGTACTTAATGTTATTAATTCGGCAATAGCAAATCCAAGTCTGTTGGAATCGGGCGGCGAGATAAGCACATATTCACCTACTGCGGATATAGTCCGTAAGCAAAATGAGATAAACCATATGACGGATTCTGCCCAAGCAGATTTTGACAGAGTAAAAGCAGAGATCTTCAAACTTGCCGAGATGAAATATGATTGCTGCACTTACAATGACAGCCCGCAGAAAACAGAGGAAATCAAGGCTTTGCTTGAGAATCACAAACAATTAAATACACTCGATATTGGCTTATTTAAAGCGTGTGTTTCACGAATTTGGATAAGCCATTTTTGTGTCATAGAGGTTGAGCTTATTAACGGAATACGTATTAAGAATATTACGGAAAGGAATGAGAAAAATGTCCACAGCGCCGAATGTAACGATAATTCCTGCGAAAGTGCAAACAGCGGAAAGCAGGGATAAATACCACCAGTTAAGAGTTGCCGCATACTGCCGAGTATCTACGGCTCAGGAAGAACAGCAGAACAGCTATCAGGTCCAGATCGCATATTACACCGATCTTATCAACAGAAAAAAGGAATGGACGCTTGCGGGGATATTTGCAGATGAGGGTATAAGCGGAACTCAGACGAAGAAAAGAACCGAGTTTAACCGCATGATAAGAATGTGCAGGAACAAAAAGATAGATCTTGTGATCACCAAATCAATATCAAGATTTGCACGAAATACCGTGGATTGTCTTGAATATGTCAGACAACTTAAAGACTTGGGTATCGGAGTTATTTTTGAAAAAGAGAACATAAACACCTTAACTATGACATCGGAATTTATGATAGCTCTGTATGGAAGTTTTGCTCAGGCAGAATCAGAATCCATAAGTAAAAACGTAAGCTGGGGCAAAGGAAAAGCCTACCGTGAGGGCAAGGTGCAGTTCCAGTATAAATATCTGCTTGGGTATAAAAAAGGAGCAGACGGAAAACCGGAGATAGTACCCGAAGAGGCTGAAACAGTAAGGCTGATATATACGCTGTTTCTCGACGGATACAGCATGAGCAGGATAAAAAAGCTCCTCGAGAACAAAGGTATTTTGACTTCACAGGGAAAGAAAGTATGGAACGAATCACTTATCCGCAGCATTCTGAAAAATGAAAAATATGTAGGTGACGCACTCCTGCAAAAGACGTTCACTTCCGACTGCATAACCCACAAGGTGGTTAAAAATCACGGCGAACGTCCGATGTATCTTGTGACAGATCATCATGAACCCATAATCGACCGTGACACATACAATAGAGTTCAGCAGGAGCTTGCAAGGCGTTCCAGTAAACGAAAAGTTTCAGATAAAACAGTTACGGAACAAGGGAAGTATTCAAGCAAATATGCTCTTACCGAATTGCTTATTTGTGGACACTGCGGCACACCTTATCGCAGAACCACTTGGGCGGCAAGAGGCAAAAAGCAAATAGTTTGGCGTTGCATAAGCCGACTTGAACATGGAAAAAAGTATTGTCCCGACTCGCCTACGATAAAGGAAGAACAGCTCCACAAAGCTATAATCTATGCGATAAACAACTATTATTCATGCCGTAATGACATTGCAAGGATTCTTAAAACGAATATCGGCTCGGTTCTTGAGTGTCAGGGGCAGGAAGAGATCATAGCCATCGAAAACAGACTTAAAGAAATCGACCAAGCGAGAAACGATTTAGTCGGATTGATAGCTTCCGGCGGCTGCGATGAGGACAAGCTCGACAGCGAATTTGCAAAGTTATACCAAGAAGAACAGCAGCTTAGCGAACGATTGGAAACCCTTAAATCTCAGAATAAAACTTCGCAACAAACTCAGGACAAGCTTGATAAAATTATAGATATGATAGAGCATGAGAATTTTGAGTTGGAAACCTTTGATAATGTGCTTATACGAAAACTGATTGAGTGCGTCAAAGTACTGAGCAAGACCGAAATACTGGTTATTTTTAAAGGGGGATACGAGGTCAAAGCGGAGATTGAATAACGATTAAAATTTACGGCTTGCGATATATTCGCAGGCTGTTTTTGTTGGGAGGTGTAACATTGTCATCAAATTTTAACGGCATAAAAACGAGAAAATACGGCATTGAGATCGAAATGACTGGACTTACACGAAGTCAGGCGGCAAAGGCTATGGCAAATGTCCTTGACGGGCGTGTTGAACACGAGGGTGGAAGCTATGACAAATACATTGTAACTGATTCAAAGAACAGAAAGTGGGCGATAGTTTATGACGGAAGTATCAACTGTTACAATGCCAATGGTGAACATGCGTCTAAATCTTACAGCGTGGAAATGAATTCTCCTGTGCTGGAATATGAGGATATTCCGCTTTTGCAGGAAGTTGTCAGAGCATTACGCCGTGCAGGCGGAGTAACAGGTCCTAGATATTGTGCAGGCACTCATATACACATTTCAGCCGAAGATTATACACCGCAGCAGATACGAAATCTTGTAAACATCTTCGCAAGCAAGGAGAACTTTCTGTGGGACGCTTTGCAGGTATCATCTGCCCGTGAATCCTACTGCCACAAGATGGACAAGCAGTTCATAGAGAACATAAACCGCAAGAAACCCAAAGATATGGAGGAGATAAAAAAGCTTTGGTATCGTGGAAGGATGAGTGAGCAGTTTCAGCATTATTCAAACAGCCGATATGTGATCTGCAATCTGCACAGCTTTTTTCAGCACGGGCATTATGAGATAAGGGCGTATAATGGTTCACTTCATGCCGGTGAGGTAAGAAGTCAGATTGTGCTTGCATTAGCCATAAGCAATGCGGCTATGACAAAGAAATACTGTTCTCCTCACGTTTCTCAAAGCGATAATATGCGGTACAGCTTTAGAGTATGGCTGCTGGGATTAGGACTTATCGGTGATGAATTCAAAAATTGCAGGACACATCTGCTGAAACATCTTGAGGGTGACATAGCCTGGCGACATCCGGAGGACGGGATTGCTGCAAGGGCAAAGCTAAAAGAAAAACGAGAGCTCGAAAAACAAGCGGCTCGTGAGCGGCGTGCCGAGCCTGTAAGCGACAACAGCACACAAGCCGAAAATGTACCCGAAGAAAACAACGAGCCGTCAGAAAGCGAATGTGACGGTGTTGAAGAACTTGAAATGAGTATGTAAATTTGAAAAGGAGATTTTTATGGAATACAGAAGATTATATATCGCTTATGGCAGCAACATCAATCTTGAACAAATGGCAAACCGCTGCCCGAATTCAAAGATCGTAAGCAAGGAGATGCTGAAAGGATACGAGCTTGAATTCAGAGGTGTTGCGACGATCGTGCCGAATGATAAATCGGAAGTTCCCGTACTCATATGGGAGATAGACGGACGAGATGAGCACAGTCTTGACAAATATGAAGGCTTTCCGAACTATTACCGCAAGGAGCTTTTTGAGATAGATGTTAATGGCGAAAAGAAAGAATGTATGGCATATCTGATGAACAGCGGTCACATTTCACCGCCTATGAGCTATTACTACAACGTTATAAAGCAGGGTTATGAGGCGAACGGTATGGATACAAGCTATCTGAGAGCGGCACTTGAAAAGTCGGTTTGCGAACAATGTTTTGATGAAATTCAAGATGAAGAGCTTGACGAATATGATGATCTTCAATTGAAGCTTTAAGGAGGTGGTGAAATGAGATACAAGGATTTTTATGTGAGAATTACGCCTGACAAATATATCCCCAGGGTTGACAAGAAAGGCAATAAAATTCTCTGTGAGGGCTTTTTGATACAGGTTTTCGCTGACGAAACCGAGCAGGTCGAGATATACAACTTTTCTGCGGCTGTGGGGTTTGAGATACTTGAGGACAGTTTGGCTGAGGCGGAACAGTTTGCGAAGGATTTTATTGATTGTGAGAACAAAATATATCAGATAGATTCCAACCCGATTGTCACATAGAAAATGTGCATTTTGTGTCTAAAATCTTCACCTTATGCCAAATTCGTTAACAAATTAAATTTACGTAGTTATAATAATATTATAATTCTGCTATAGTGCATTACGTCGAAAAAGCTACTAAATCTTTGTGATTTATGAATTGAAAATGCACCGCAGTATTTCGTTTATTTGAATTAACAGCAAAGAGAGGGCTTGTAATGAATTGGGAAAAGCTTTTATGCGAAAAACGGAAATCCAAGTCTAAATTTAATAATAAGGATTTACGCAATGAATTTCAGAAAGATTATCACAGAATAATATGCAGTGCGTCATTCAGACGTTTGCAGGACAAAACTCAGGTATTTCCGTTGGATAAAAGCGATTTTGTGCGTACAAGGCTGACCCATTCTCTTGAAGTTTCCTCATTTGCCAAATCATTAGGGCAGACCGCTTTTCAGTATCTGATCGACAATAATATTGATGAAGATATAACAGCGGAAACTAAGGACAAGGTATGCAGTATACTTGAATGTGCAGGGCTGCTGCATGATATAGGCAATCCTCCTTTCGGACATTTTGGTGAAGATTCCATCAGAAACTGGTTTGAAGCAAATCTAACGAAAATTGAATTTGACGGAACTACGCTTGATCGGTATTTAGACGAGCAGATGAAAAGCGATCTGCTTCGTTTTGAGGGTAATGCCCAGGCTCTTCGCTTGCTGACAAAGCTGCACTATCTTGTTGATGAAAACGGTATGCATCTTACTTATGCTTTGCTCAATACGCTGATAAAGTATCCGATTTCATCTTGTGAAATAGATAAGCAAAGTGGTAATATCAAGACTAAGAAGATGGGATATTACCTTGCAGAAAAAGAGCTTTTTGAAGATATTACATCTTCGACCGGTGCAGCAGATTGCCGGTATCCGCTTACATATTTGCTTGAAGCCGCCGATGATATAGCTTATCTGACAGCTGACATAGAGGACGCAGTAAAGAAAGGGTTTCTCAGTTATGACCAGCTTCTTGAAGAGTTAAGAAGTGAGAAATACATAAGTAAATGCGCCGATGAAGATGAGAGAAAAAATTATACCAATATGATCGATTGGTTGGAAACAAAATATCAAAATGCTAAAGCTAAGAAAATAGCAAATCCCGAGCTTAATGCGGTTCAGAATTGGGTTATCAGTATACAGGGAAATCTTTTATACTGTGCTTCATATGGCTTCACAAGAAATTACAGAAGTATAATGGAAGGCACATTCACTAAAGATGTGCTTTCTGTATCACGTGGAAATGCTATGTCAAAGGCTTTAGGGGGTATAGCATACGAGTATGTTTTCCGTTCTAAGCCGATACTTAAAATGGAGATCTCTGCGGGTAATATAATCAATTTTCTGCTCGACAATTTCATTCCTGCGGCAGTTAATTTTGATACTGGAACAAAGCTTTCACCTATGAAGGATAGACTAATGAATATGATTTCTGATAACTATCGTCAGATTTACACAATATATTCTGAGGGTAAGAGCGATAAAGAAAAGCTGTATCTCAGACTGCTTCTGGTAACTGATTTCGTCTGCGGCATGACTGATAGTTATGCTAAAAGGCTTTATCAGGAGTTGAGTGGGATTGAGTGATGGAGGAACTTATTATGTTAATTGATGAAATTATTAATTTTTGCGACGCTGACTATGATTCAATAGAATGTAATTGTGATGATTGCAGCAATGCTACAATATGTGGGCATGATTGTAAAGAATGTCTTGATGATATACATTATCATCGTAATAATTTACGATCAGATTATAGCTGTAGAAAACTATTAGATTATTATGTATGTAGATATTCATATAAATATTGTTCAGAAATAAGGTATGCTCTTCAAGAAATTGATCATGATAGATATAGGGATTTTAGTATATTATCGTTGGGATGCGGTGGTGCTGCTGATTTAATGGCTTTTGATGAAGTGTGTAGTGAAAAAATAAATAAATATTATGGTATAGATATAAATGAATACTGGGATACTATCCATGAACAAATAAAATGTGTTTCGGGCTACAAGGTGAATTTTTCAACTAATGTAGATGTTTTGTCTTATCTGCGAACAAATAATATAATGAATTATAATGTGATTATAATTGAATATCTCATATCTTTTTTCTATAAAGAAATTGGGGAAATGGGCATAAGTCAATTTTTTGATGATATTATTGAGAGCATTGTTTCGAATAAAAGATATGACACACCAATGCTGATAATAATTAATGACGTTGATAGTTGCTATACCGGCAGAGATACTGTTGATATGCTCATTGACAAATTAAATAATTTGGAGTATAATTTTACATATAGTAAAAAAAGATTTTCACCGTCGAGTTATTATAGTGACTCTGAACAGTATGATACGAATGAAAACTTTTATGTTATAGACTATGACTTCCAACAAAAATATTGTGTAGCGAAAACGTGTAACAGTGCACAATTAATAATTGAGGTGGAATAATTAAATGATAATCAGTGCAAGCCGCAGGACAGATATTCCTGCTTTTTATTCTGATTGGTTTTTCAATAGAATAAAAGAAGGATATGTTCTTGTTCGGAACCCCATGAATATACATCAGGTTAGTAAAATAAAACTTTCCCCGGACGTTGTGGATTGTATTGTGTTTTGGACAAAAAATCCTAAACCTATGCTTGATAAACTTGACGAATTGAAAGATTATAGATATTATTTTCCTTGAATTCTTATTCTAATGATATTGAACCGAATGTTCCATCTAAAAGTGAAGAAATAATTAATACTTTCAAGCAATTGTCTGATTTAATCGGTCGTGATAGAGTGATTTGGAGATATGATCCGATTATTCTAAGTGAAAAATATACAGTACAATACCATATTAAGTATTTTGAGAAGCTTTCTCAAATTTTAAATGGAAGTTTTAATAAATGCGTTATAAGCTTTGTAGATTTTTATAAAAAGAATGCTCGTACTTTAAATGAGAGTAAGATAAATGAACCTGTAAAAGAAGAAATAAATCTTATTGCAAAAGCATTTAGTGAAATATCAAAAAAATATGATTTTGAAATCAATACTTGCGCAGAGAGCATTGATCTTTCTTCATATGGGATAAATCACGGTAAGTGTATTGATGACAAATTGATAGAACAACTTTGCGGCTGTAGGATTTCAGCAAACAAAGATAAAAATCAGCGTGATATTTGTGGTTGTATAGAGAGTATTGACATTGGTCTGTATAATACTTGTATGCATAAGTGTAAGTATTGTTATGCCAATTATAGCTTAAAAACAGTTGATGATAATTATGCAAAATACAATCCAAATTCACCATTGTTATGCAGTGAATTATTAATTGAAGATAAAATAATTGAAAGAAACGTTAAATCTTTAATAGATGATCAGTTAACAATGTGGTAATAATTTGACGCTTTCATTCTCTATCATTGCTTTTAAGAAAAATGTTTTTTCATTTATAACACAAACGCTTAAACAATTCATCTATTTCATAGTCACAACACAAGTTAGAAAGCTTGCAAATCCTTTATTTACGAGGGTTTGCAAGTTTTTTGTTTTACAATAAAAACAGCTTCCGAACAGCCGCTGACAACTGCTCGGAAGCTAATGCTTTACCTATCATATATCGCTTATCCCTGCACTATCTTTCTTCTTGCACATGATCCTATACCCCACTCTCCCGTAAATAAAACTCAGAACCCAGCCTGCCGGCATCGACAGCCATACTGCCGATACGCCTATGACCGATACTAGAGCGTAGGTAAAAATGATTCGGAACGTGAGATTTATTATGCTTCCGGATAAAAACAGCTTCAAACACCCAAGCCCCCTTAACATTCCGTTGAAGCTTGAATTTATTCCCATTATTATATAACAAAACGCAAGGTCTGTCATGTAGCCCATGCCTGTTTCTATGGCGGAAGCTGAGGAGCTTGACAAGTCCATAAAAAAGCCCAAGAATCGCCGTCTGAGAAGCATTATCACTGCAAATTCTATCACCGCTATGCCTGCGCATAACAGTACGCTCGCCTTGTAGCCCTCTCTGATACGATCTTTTTTGCCTGCCCCAAGATTTTGTGCCGTGTAGGTGGATACCGCATTTCCGCAAGCTATGAACGGCATTATGGCAAAGGAGTCTATCTTTGAAGCCGCCGTGTACCCTGCAAGCACGTCCGAGCCAAAGGGATTGACGGCAGACTGCACTATTAACATTCCCACCGACACCACTGACTGCTGTATCACCGATACTGCCGCATAGGACGACATCTCTTTTAACACTGCCCCCGAAAAGAAGCTGAACTCTGCTCTTTCATGGTCTTTTATGTATACCTTGTCAGTAAGAAGCAGAAACGATATCACTGCCGATACTCCCTGAGCAATGAAAGTCGCCCATGCCGCACCTGATACGCCCATGGAAAATCCCCCTACAAACAAAAGGTCAAGCCCTATGTTCAGCAAAGAGGACATCACAAGCAGATGAAAAGGCGTCTTTGAGTTGCCAAGAGCACTAAATACCGACGCTTGCACATTGTAAAGAAACATAAACGGCATACCTAAGGAATATATCCGCAGATAGTCTGCAGCGTCATTTATGATATTCTGCGGCGTTTTCAGAAGTCTTAAAAGCGGCATACTAAGCACCACCCCAAGAACCGCTATCAACGCTGCGACCATAAGTGAAAATATCAGCACAGTGGAAATGCCCGTCTTGACCTTTGACTTGTTCCCGGCACCGCAGTATTTCGCTATAAGCACCGATGTTCCTATGCCCGTACCAGTTGCAACGGCTATCATGACCATTGTCACTGCAAAGGAAACTCCCACCGCCGCAAGAGCTTCGTCACCATTTATCTTGCCCACTATTATGGTATCCATGGTGTTGTAAAGCTGCTGAAAAAGGTTTGCAAATATAAGAGGCTGTGCAAATCGGAATATTATTTTCTTAGGGTCGCCCTCTGTCATTATTACATTTTCTGGCTTATTCTTCAAATTCTTCACCGCCTGTGAATGTGGGTATGTATCTTTGCTGGGTTACGTCAAAAAGCCCTTTTTCCGTCATCCCCACCTCTGGGATAGTCTGACACAGCGACACTGTAAGCACCACCGTCATACGCTGTATGTTTCCCCCTGTGAGGGCAAGGGCTTCTCTGAAAGCTTTCTGTGCCTTTATCTCGCCTATGATGTTTTCACCGCTTAGTATGCCTGCCACAGGAAGGGAGTAAAGCCCTGCCACCTTGCCGTCAATAGCCATAGCCGCACCGCCGCCATTCGCTTCAACAGCTTTCACAGCGCAAAGCATATCCGCAGGGTCAACGCCCGATACAACGACATTATTGCTCTCCTGAGCAAAGCTTGCGGCAACAGCTCCCCTTTTAATGCCAAGACCTTTTATAAAGCCATTGCCTATCTCACCGCTCCTGCCGAAACGCTCCACAACGAATATGGGCAGAATATCGGCTTTTGTATCACCGCATACAATGCCGTTGCTGACTTCAAGCCTGCCTTTTACAAGCCTTGTGACTATGCCACCCTCGGGCATTTCAATTGCATTTGCAGTAACATAGCCCCTCTCAAAGCCTGCTTTTATCTCAAAAGAATGGCTGTCAAGCCCTCTGGGCAATATCACAGTGTTTTTAAGCTCAGGATAGCAAGTTATGTCAAACTCATGCCTGCAAAGAAACTCGCCGTTTTCAGCCACAAGCCTGCCCTGGTGAAAGACCTTTTTCACTGTCATATTTTCAAGGCTATCCATAAGCAGAAAATTCGCCTTTTTTGAGGGAGCCACCGAGCCTATGATATCGTCAACACCATAGTGCCTTGCGACGTTGAGAGTTGCCATTTTTATTGCTGACACAGGGGAAACACCGCATTTCACTGCAATGCGCAGAGCATTATCTATACAGCCGTTTTCCTTTATATCCTCCGCAGACTTGTCATCAGTGCAGAACATTATATCGTCCGTTGGGATATGATTTTTTACTATCCCCTGGCAAAGAGTTCGGCAGTTCGGCTCTATAGTTCCCTCTCTTACCAACACCGCCATTCCGCAGGCTAGCCGCTGCTCAAGGTCGCTTATGCTTTCGCACTCATGGTCGTCACAAAGCCCGGCGCAAGCCGCCTGCTGAACGTCACGAAATCCCATTGACGGACAGTGACCGTTC
>OMER01000660.1_pt1 | contig 20172 bp, 16 predicted proteins | sample 1645431 | NCBI WGS metagenome assembly OMER01 (sample SAMEA103958144, study PRJEB25191) | human gut metagenome | reverse complement strand
CGACGCTCAGTGACAGTTCCATAGAGGGCGCCTTGCGGAAGTTGGTTGCAGCCGGTGAGTTGAAAAAAGAAGGAAAAGGGAAAAATACCTGTTACTTCAGACTGAATTAAATTTCCGCCAATTTAGAGGACCGCACCTGTTCATACGAGCAGGTGCGGTTCTCTTGTTACTTTTTGCAATATACAGCAATCGCTTTGGATACAAACGCCGCAGTGCCTTCGCCGCCCGCTTTGTCGATGTTCTCGCGGAAACGCTCGTCGGTGACATACATCTCACCCAGCCCCGCCAGAATATCAGGTGTACAGGTGTAGAAATGGTCGGTGATGAACTGCTGCAGCTTGCAGATTGCGGTCTGCACCTCCGGGGCGGCAGGCGCAAGATTTTTCAGCTTGCCCAACTCGGCGAACTGCGCCATCAACTCGGCGAAGTCACCGGCAGAGCCATTTTCCTCGCGCTGCTGATATTCCCGATACGCGGCTGTGCCGCCCCACTTTTCCTTGACCTCGGCGGCGAAACGTGCCTGCTCGGTCTTGTCAAATGCATCAAATTTCATAGGTGTCACTCCTGTTTTCAAAGTCTCACGGGCGAGGACGATGAGTTTTCCAAGCTGCTTTCGCCGCAGTTCCAGCAGTTTGATCTGATCCTCCAGCGCGGCAGCCTGGTCAAAGTTCGGATCATCTAAGATCCGTTTGATATCCTTGAGCGGAAATTCCAGCTCCCGAAACAGCAGAATCGATTGCAGCCGTGCCAAAGCCGTATCGTCATACAGCCGGTACCCCGCTTCGGTAAGCGTGGTGGGCGGCAACAAACCAATGGCGTCGTAATGGTGCAGCGTCCGGACACTGACACCTGCCAGCTTGCTGACTTCGTGAATGCTCATCATGGCAATCCCTCCTCCGTGTGAGTTTAGCATACACTATGACGCAACGGAAGAGTCAAGAGGGAAATTTGATATTTGTGAAGAACACGTCTATGGGTAAAAATAACACACCCAAAATTGCAAGTTTATAAAAATTTCATAGAAATTATAAAATCTCGGAAGGCTGTCGTCTTTTCGACGGACACAACAAAACGGGAAAAGAGGGGCAGTCAAAGGCGAAAGGGGGAAGCCCCGAAAAATTATTGCGTTCAGGGCATAGAAAAGCCGAGAGGAAATCCTCTCGGCTGAAAGTTTTAAGTGATAATTTTTCCCTTTGACGGCAACGAGTTTTCCCGATACAAACAAACGGCGAAAAGACGGCTGAGATGTCTTTCAGGTATTTTTTGATACGGAACAGGTGACTTTACGGTGACAAACAGGTTGCTTTTGCATACTCACGTATCTTTACTGTCCTGTTTTATAATAGCAGTCTGCGCTTTTACTTATATAAAATCTTCCGGACACTTCAAACTCTTCGTTCGCAAACCATATCTTCAGCCAGACCGGATAATTTGGCAAAAAGTGAAATACTGCAAACAGATCGGCATTGCTGTCTGCAAATTCTGCTCCGAGGGCTTTGCAAATCTTCCGAATGCAATCCGATGTTTTTCCATCTGATTCTGGAAACCATTTGCGGCACTGGCATTCGTGTCTCTGAACTGCGGTTCTTTACCGCAGAAGCTGTAAAGCGCGGAGAGATCACTGTCAGCTGTAAAAGCAAAACCCGGACAATATTGCTTCCGAGTAAGCTAAAGAAGATGCTTCTGGATCACGCAAAGAAAAACGGCATCCGTTCTGGAGCGATCTTTATTACCAGGAACGGGAAGCCGTTGGACCGGAGCAATATTTGGGCGCAGATGAAATCCCTCTGCGAGGCAGCCGGAGTAAAAGCCAGCAAGGTGTTTCCCCACAATCTGCGCAAGCTATTTGCACGAACCTTTTATGGTATTGAGAAAGACATCGCAAAGTTGGCCGATATTTTAGGACACAGTAGCATCGACACAACAAGAATCTATATCATGACCGCTGGTACAGAACACCGGCGAAAGATTGAACGATTGGGCCTTGTTGTTTAGCTAAAAAAAGACACCACATTATTTCCATTATGTTGTATATCTGCTCCGACTGAGTTCCAGCTGAACTAAAACGGCCCTCTATTTTGGGCGCACAAAAGCACACCCTCATACACGTTTTTCAAAAATGAATTTGAGGGTGGCTTCGTGCTTCCCGCTTTTTGTACTGCCACTTTTATCTTAGATTTTACCATCTTTTTTACATACTTTTCCTGCGCCTCTTGTTGATTTTTTTGTGCTCTTGTGCTAGACTTATTCTGTGTAGATTTTTGGATATGTGTTTATTGCCGGAATCTGCCGGAAACGTTTCACTACATTATGGAAATAATGTTGGTTTTGATAGTTGTTTCAGATTACTGATTCGTGGCTAAACATCATGGAGGTATGTGTTTCACAGCACAGAATAAGGATGATTACGACCGCGTTGCGGCGTAAGGATCTTCTGGGGCAGGCGGAAATGACCGATGCCCATTTTTGCATTTGTGCCCTGTGACACAGATTTGGAGGTGCTCTATGACGGATAAAGAATTGCGGCGTTTGAGCCGGAGTGAGCTGCTGGAAATGCTGATTGCCCAGACAGAAGAAAACAGCCAGCTGAAGATCAGGCTGGAGCAGGCGGAAGCACAGCTTCGGGACCGCAGGATCGAGATCGACAAAGCCGGTTCCCTGGCGGAGGCTGCCCTGTCCCTCAACGGTGTCTTTCAGGCAGCAGAAGCCGCAGCGCAGCAGTATCTTGAGAACATCGAACGGATAAGCGGCCAACAGGATGCAATCTGTCGTGATATGAAGGAACAGGCAAAACAAGAAGCTGCGGAGATCCGGCAGGAGGCGCAGGCATACAGCGAAAAAGCACACGCGGAAGCGGATGCCTATTGGAAACAGATTGTTGCCAAAGCAGCCAAACTGCTGGCAGATCAGGAAGCCCTCCGAGAAATGATTCAGGCAGCCGGAGAGGTTGGGACAGATGAAAAGTAAAACAATGCAGCCACGCGAGCTTCCAACCGTGGAGCAGCTCACGGCAGAGCTTGGCAGAGAAAAATATAAGAGACGATATAAACGGGTCCTGAGAAGCACCATCTACACCCTGATTGTCGTGGCTGCGGCGGCTGTATTGGTGGCCACGATTTGGATGCCTGTGCTGCAAATTTACGGAGCCTCCATGGCCCCGACGCTGGACGAGGGAGATATTGTGATCTCCGTCAAAGGATCGGATTTTGCGCCTGGCGACATGGTGGCGTTTTACATGGGCAACAAGATTTTGGTCAAACGCTGTATCGCCGGTCCTGGTCAGTGGGTGGATATTGACGCTGACGGAAATGTGTATGTGGACGGTGAGCTGCTGGACGAACCATACCTGACAGAAAAAGCCCTTGGAGACTGTGACATTGCATTACCCTGCCAGGTGCCGGATAACCGGTACTTTTGCATGGGCGACCACCGCTCTACTTCTGTGGATTCCCGCAGTACAACGGTTGGCTGTGTCTCCGATGAACAGATTGTTGGAAAAATTGTCTTCCGGGTTTGGCCCCTGCCTGACTTCGGAACATTGAGATAGGTAAGCTGGTGATTGGTATATGAAGAAGGATGCTCTTCAGGGCGCAGAAAAATATACGAAGGCACATCAAAGGAAGAAACACTGGTACCGGGTTGTAACCGTTCTTGCCTGCGTTGTGGTGTTCTGCACGGTCTACGCATTGATTCTTCCCGCCATTACCATGGAAAAGGGAGCGTGTGAGATTCCTGAACACACCCATTCGGAGGCTTGCTACACGCAAGTAACCTCTGCCACCCGGACCGAGCCGGTGTGTACCATCGAAAGCCTGAATCTCCATCAGCATGACGATACCTGCTATGACAGCGAAGGAAACCTGACGTGCGGGTATGCAGACTTTGTCGTTCACCAGCATGATTCGGCATGCTATGACGAAAATGGGAACCTTTGGTGCCCGCTGCCGGAGATCGAGACCCATGAGCACACCGGAAGCTGCTATGCCGTGCCGGAAGCAGACGCACCAGAAGTACATACCCATACGGATGATTGCTACACCGTGGAGCGCGGCGAATTGATCTGTACGGAATCTACGGAACCGGCCCATGTGCATACGGATGACTGCTACACAGAAACGTCTGCTTTGGTCTGTGAAGAAGATCATGAGCATACCGGAAGCTGCTATGAGACAACGCGGGAACTGACGTGCAGCGACACAGAGGAGCCTGTACACCAGCACACCGACCAGTGCTACGAGCAGATAAAGACGTTGATCTGCGAGCTGCCCACCGAACCGGCGGAAGAAGCAGAACCTGCCGAACCGGAGTTGATCTGTGAGGAGAAAGAAATCATTCTCCACACCCACGAGCCCTATGAATCCCCGGAGGACCCGGGCTGCTATGATGATGACGGCAATCTGATCTGCGGCAAAATCCAGGTTTTGGAGCATCAGCACACGGATGCGTGCTTTGAGACGGTGGAGGAACCGGCGGATACCGAGGCTCTGACCTGTACGCTTCCCGAGGATGAAAAACACACCCATACCGCCCTGTGCTACGGCACTTGGGAATTGACCTGCGATATGGAGGAGCATACCCACACGGAGGCATGCATCGCAGCGGAAGAAACAGAAGCGACAGAAGAAACGGAAGAAACGACCGAACCGGAGGAAGAGATGTCCGGCATGGAGACTGATTCCGGCCTGCCGGTTATGGGCACTGCCTACGCTTCTGGCGCCAAAACACGCGCTTATTCGGTGATGACTCTGGATGCGGATACAACAGGGGCAACCAATCCCGTATCCGTAGAAAACTATATCACAGGCGCAACGCTCTACTACCGTACCAATGAAAACGGAGAGTGGACCGATGTATCAGGCGCGACGGATATTCCGGGCAATGCGGATTTCAAGCTGGTGATCAGCTACGGCAACGTCCCTATTGATGATCTCCTGGCTGCGGGCGGGAAAATGACCTATACCCTGCCGGACCTGCTGCGCAACGCCACGGCCAACGGCAGCATCACCAGCGGCAGCACGACCGTGGGCACCATCACGGTGGCAAACAATACGGTCACCCTTGCCTTTGACACCACTTGGCTGGCAAAGCAAAAGACAGAGACGAATACCGTCATCAGCGGCGACTTTTTTGTGGAAGCAGAAGTTAACCTGTCGCAGGTCGGCGAAGATGGAACCGGTCAAATTGTCATTGGCAATACAACGATCAACATCGATTTTGCTGGTGACATTGTCGCCAAGTACGGCAATGTGGATCTGAGCAAAACCGTCTCGGCCATCTCGGAGGAGACAGACGGCGATTATCTGACTTACACCCTGACCGTGACGGCCGGCGCAGATGGCTGCCCGGATGTCAAGGTGGTGGATTGCTTTGCGGAAACCCAGTACATCGAGGAATATGTGGGCGTGACGGGAGTGTCTACCGCAACCAATGATACGGATGGCCCCACGGAAACCGGAGGCACCGGAAGCGTCTACATCGGTGCGGCACCCACGGAGGATAAACCCATCCCGGATCCTGCAGGTGAAAACCCGACGAAACCCGGCACGCTGGTCTGGGACATCGGCAATATGGCAGCCAACGAAACAAGGACTCTGACATACCGGGTCAAGCTGAAGGATGCATACACCGGCGTCACGGCAAAGGGAAATCTTCAGAACACGGCGAATGTTTACTCCAAGACCTACCAGCGGGACAGCGACACCGTCACCTTTACGCCCCGTGCTGGTGCAACCATGTCCAAAGTGGCCTCGACGTTTACCCCCGGCGAAAACGGCGGAGGCACCATCACATACACCATTTTGGTGAAGGCCAATGCGGACAACAGCTATGTCCTGGACAATGTGAAAATCATGGACGCGCTGGACGGTTCTGTCCAAAATATGAATGGGACCTTAGCTGCCATCCGCAAAAATCTGTCCTACGATGAAACCTCTTTCCACCTCTATCAGGGCGGTTCCAACGGCCAGAACGGAAGCAGCGGCTTAACGGAGATTACGGCAGGAACTACACTGAACATCACGGATACGGACAATGACGGCAAGAAGAACGATAGCTTCACCTATTATGTGGGTTCCCTGGCTCCCGGTGAGAGCAAGACTCTGACCTACACGGTGAATGTGGAGCCCGGTGTGTTCGTGGCGGCGGGAAACAAAGACTTCAAGATCAACAATCGCGCCTGCATTTATACCGATGACAGCAGAGAAGATGGCGGTGTATGGCTGAACGGCTATATGACCAGTAAGACCATTAACCGCAAGGTCTGGAGCCGAAAGCTGGCGGGCGGGAAGCAGGAGACGGAAAGCACTGTGTCCATGAGCGGCAGCGTGTATGACGCCACCGGCAGTTCCGTTACCAAAATCACCTCCCCTGACAGCAGCTTCACTGTGCCTGCCGGCAGCTACAAGTATCAGGTGGCAGCCAATGAGGCGGGAGACTGGGATCTGTCCTCTGCGTCCATGGCTGACAGCCTGGACAGCCAGTACATGGAGTTTGTGGGCTATGTCCGGGTGGAGGCCTATACCATCAGCAGCAATGCACCCGGTTCCGGCCTGGACGATGCAGCAGCCATTGCCAATTTGAGCAGCCGCACGCCCGATCAAACCGTCTGGGTAAAAGTTGACGGGCAAACCTCCTTCAGCTTCACACCTGAGCAGATTGGATTGGATGGAACGCAAGCCTACCTTTTGACCTACTACGCGCAGCCCACGAATATCGACGGCATTACGCAGGTGGTGGTAAGCAACAGATTTAACCTGTCCGGCACGGTGGGTATCGGCAATATTAAATACGCGCTTGCCGGAATTGGCGTGGAGGCCTCTGTCATCGTGGAAGGCGGCAACAGCTTTGCTGCGGAAAAGCAGAGCTGGTACTACGAAGAACCCCAGGTGACCACCGGAGACTTTGCCAATGGCGCACTGTACTGGGTCATCAAGGTGGATGGAACTGTTCTGCCCAGTGGCACTGCCATCAAGGACGTCACGAATGCGGTCGGCGGGTCGGCTCACTATATTCGGGACACCTCCTTTGTGGGCGTATATACGGGCAATTTGGGAACGAACTCTCTCGCGGATTATGCGGATTTGGATTCGCTAATCGCCAGCAACCTGCTGACGGCCTTAGAAAGCAGTAACTATACCGTTGCGAAAAACAGCTTTTCTCTGACGCTGACCCTGAATACAAAGATTTCCTTGGCGCAGGGTGATTCCCTTTATCTGATTGTCAAGACCGAGCCGAGTCAACTGCCCGCCAAGAAACGAGACGCCTTTACCTATAACAATAAGCTGCAAAGCTCCTCCGACAGCACCAACTGGCTGGACCACAACACGGCCAGCAAGACCCTGTACGGCAGCGAAAATATCTTTAAGGAACTGGGCCGTGTCTTTACCTATCCCGGTTCCGGCAACTCCATCACGGACATCCAGCGCGGCACAAATCAGGCCATCAGCATAGGCGCGCTGAACGGAGCGGGTACCTATGTGGCATGGCAGATTCATGTGAACTATGAGGGCAGCCTGTCCGGGCGGTACCGTGTGGTCGAGCAGATCCCGGATGGGATGGAGGTAACCTATGTCTGTATATGGTGGCTGGGATCTAAAGCAGTTCGGCAGGATCCCAAACCCACCTTTGCGCGGCTCACAGCTGAGGAAATCGCCGCCCTAGGCGGCAGCTGGACGGAATACGCGAAGGCCCTGCCCAGCAACAACGCGGGAAACCAGACGAACTACTATTACACCAACGGTCAGCAGGTGATCTGGGATATTGACAATCTGGTAGCCGGAGGCGGATACCGGGACGATTATGCCGTGGAGATACAGATCGTCTGTAAGGTAACGGATCCTGACGTTCTTCTGGGCGGCGTGAGCAAGGAGTTCAACAATGTGGTCAGCCTGCAAAATCCCGAGGGAACGACCATCGGCAACGACAGCAATGGTGTGACAATCGGAAAACAGACGCTGTCCAAGCAAGGCACATATAACCCCGAAACCAATGGCGGCCGTTATCCGTTCAAAATCACGCTGAACGGGCTTGGTGAAGATCTGGTCAGCGGCGCGGATACCATCACCCTGGTGGACGAGCTGAGCGATACCCTGATTATGGACACCACTTCCATTCAGGTGGTGAACACCAAGACAGGCGAGGTGGTATCGAACTGGACCGCCTCCGTGGAAGGACAGACGCTGAAAATTGTCCTGCCGGACAACCTGCCTCTGACCGTTACCTATGAAACCACAGTCAACGCCGCGCCGGGTCAGACCATCTCCATCTCCAACAACGCCCATTGGGAAGGCTATACCACCCCCAGCGGCGGCAGCGTTGAGGTCAAAGAATTCCATTATTCTACTGGCGGCACCGCTGGTGCGGACACTTCTCCCAGTGTAACAGTCAAAAAACTGGATCAATACAATACCAGCCAGACTCTTTCCGGCGCGACGTTCACATTGGTGGAGGGAACCTATGCTGACGGTACGTTTACCGCAACAGAAAATGGCCTGTCCCTCACCGGCACCACCGGCAAGGACGGCACCCTGACCTTCGGGAAAGAAAGTGGTCAGACCATGAAATATAACACGGTCTACTGCCTGACCGAGACAGTGGCCCCGGAAGGATATGTGCTGGATGCCGTGCCCCACTACTTCGCTGTGGCAAAGCAGCAGGAGGACGGGAAATGTCCCACCTTCCCCAATGGTGTGACCGTCTGGTATCAAAGCGCGGACTACACCTATCAAGCCTACAACCACAAGGGCGAAGCCACGGTGGCCAAGGCATTTTTGGATGCAGGCGGCAATCATCTGGCAAAAATCGACGGAGCCTACCGTTTCGGAATCTATGACGAAGCAAATCCAACCGGCAATCCGCTGCAAACGGTGACCATCAAATACGTGAACAGCACGGTCACGCCGGAGAGCGGGACAGCGAAGTTTACAAACCTGACCCTTGGGAAAATGTATTACATCTACGAGTTGGATGATAACGGCGTGCCGATCCGTGGAGACAATACGCTGGCCACGGTGAACGGCGCAAACTTCCTTGTCAACTATTCCAATGGCCCCGCGGTAACCATTCCCGGGAGTGGAACCGCCGCAGCCGCCGTTACCGTGACCAATCAGGTCTGTTATCCTGAACTGCCCCACACCGGCGGGGCCGGTACGATACCGTATACCATAGGAGGCTTCTTGCTGCTCACGGGCGCGGCGTTCCTCCTGTTGTATCACCATACCAAGCGCAGAAAGGAGGATTCAGTATCTTCCTGATGCGCGGCACGATCCCATTACTACGCAGAAACCTAAAAAGAAGAGGGGAAGTCAAACAATGAAACACGCAAGAAAACTCGCCAGTCTCCTGCTGGCTCTAATTATGGTTTTCGCTCTGGCCACTACCGCGTTTGCGGCAGAAAACACTACAATTTCGGCTCCCGAGGGAAGCACCCGCATCTATGATGTATACCAGATCTTCACTGGTGACCTCCATGAGGGTGTTCTGTCCAACATCAAGTGGGGCAAGAACGGCGCCGGCACCGAAGAAACTGCTGTCGATCAGACCACTCTGGCCGCTCTGGCCGCTGTGAATGGTAAGAGCGACACCGAAAAGTTAACGGAGATTCAGAAATATGTGAAACTGGATTCTGAAAAATTCGGTACGGTTTCCAATGATAATTCGCTGACCGTACCCACCGGCTACTATCTGATCAAGGACAACGGCCCTGTCAATGACGGTGAAGCCTACTCCCTGTATGTAGTCCAGGTTGTCGGCCCCACGACTATCTCTCCCAAGGTTGGAACCACAACCTCCGATAAGAAGGTTAAGGACACCAATGACAGCGCGGCGAACTCCACCACTAATTGGCAGGATTCCGCTGACTACGATATCGGCGATGCCGTACCCTTCAAGCTGAGCGCCACCATCGCTCAGGACTACGCCAACTACACCCACGGCTACAAGCTGACCTTCCACGATAAGGAAGATACTGGCCTGACCTTCAATGCCAGTTCCGTCAAGGTCTATGTAGATGGTGCAGAAATTACTTCCGGCTTTACCGTTGTGACCGAAAACTTGGGTGATGACTGCACCTTTGAGGTTCGCTTTGCCAACCTGAAGGACATTGCCTCTGTCAAGGCCGGAAGCGTCATTTCTGTTGAGTATACTTCCACGCTGAACAATCAGGCCGTTATTGGCTCCGCTGGCAACAAGAACACCTCCCATGTGACCTATACCAACAACCCCAATGACGAACAGGCCGGCGAAAACGGCGAAACCCCGAAGGATGTCGTCATCGTATTCACCTACCAGACCATCGTCAACAAGGTTGCCAAGAACCCCGCCTATGATGCGTCCAAGGATACTGGAAAAACTGGCACCGACAGCGACGGCAACACGGAATTCATCCCTCTGAAGGGCGCAGGCTTCACCCTGTATAAGAAGAACGCTTCTGGTGCATATGAAGCTGTAGGGTCCGAGCTTAAGGGTGAGGACATGACCACTTTTACCTGGAGTGGCCTGGATGATGGCGACTACAAGCTGGTCGAGACCACCACGCCCTCTGGCTACAATACAATTCCCGATATCGAGTTCACCATTACGGCTACTCACGATGTGACTTCCGATAACCCCACGCTGATATCCCTCAGTGGCGGTGATAAGTTCACCGGAGTGATTTCCACCGGTGTTGTTTCTGCCAACATTGAGAACCAATCTGGTGCACAGCTTCCCTCCACCGGCGGCATCGGCACCACCATCTTCTATGTCCTCGGCTCTGTTCTGGTCATCGGCGCGGCTGTGCTGCTGGTCACCAAGAAGCGCATGAGCACCAAGGGCTAATTCCCTGATACATATCTGAAACGCACTGACATCCCGCTGTGAACGCCGGGGAGGGACTCCCTCCCCGGCCCACAGCGGCAAGGAGAACCCCGCATGAAGAAGAAAAAAGGAAATTTCACAACGCTGCTGCTGATCCTGGTGCTTCTCGCGGGACTGTCCTTGCTGCTGTATCCTTCCGTCAGCGATTACTGGAACTCCTTCCACCAAACCCGCGCCATTGCCACATATGCCGAAAAAGTCGCAAATTTGAACCAGGATCAATATGACGAAATCTGGGCCGCGGCCGAAAGCTACAACGCATCTCTGACCGATCGGGTCAATGCGTACCTGCTCAGCGACGCCCAGAAGGAAGAATACCAGCAGCTTTTGAATGTGTCCGGTCTTGGCGTCATGGGCTATATTGAAATCCCCAGCATTGATTGCTCTCTGCCCATCTATCATGGTACGGAGGAATCGGTCCTGCAGATCGCCGTGGGGCATCTGGAATGGTCCAGCCTGCCCGTGGGCGGCGAAAGCACCCATTGCGTTCTCTCCGGCCACAGGGGACTGCCCAGCGCCAAGCTATTCACCAACCTGGACAAGCTGCAAACGGGAGACATCTTTATGCTCCGGGTCCTGGACAACGTGCTGACCTATGAGGTCGATCAAATCCTGATTGTGGAGCCCCAAGAGACGGGTGCCCTTCGGATTGAAGAAGGGAAAGATTACTGTACGCTCGTTACCTGCACCCCTTACGGTATCAATACCCACCGGCTGCTGGTACGGGGACACCGGATTGACAATATTGAGGAAGCAAAGACCGTCCGTGTGACGGCGGACGCCATTCAGATTGAACCGCTGCTTGTGGCTCCTGTTGTGGCGATCCCAATCTTGCTATTGCTTTTGATTTTACTGCTGCTGCCCAAGCAGCCAAGAAAGAAACACGGGGGTGAAGCCGATGAAGAGGATTAGACGCATGACTGCTGCGCTGCTCAGTGTGCTGGCAGTGTCCCTTCTCCTGCCCTTGCAGGCTCTGGCGGCGGGAAGTATTGACTTGAACCAGGATGTAAGTTTGAGCATTTCCTATCAAGATGGAAACACGCCCCTGGTTGGTGCAGAGTTTGACATTTTCCTGGTTGCCACAGTAGACGAATACGGCGAGCTGACCACCACAAAAGATTTCGCCCAGTTCCATGTCAATATCCGGGGCAAGGATGACGAGGTCTGGCGGACACTGGCATCCACCATGGAGGGCTATGTATTGCGGGATGATATTTCCCCCACAGACAGTGGAAAGACCAATGATAAGGGATTGGTTTCCTTTCCCACCACCGGAAAGAGCCTGAAAGCGGGTTTGTACTTTGTACTGGGGTATCGACACACGCAAAATGGCTTCCGCTATGATCCCACGCCATTCATGGTAATGCTGCCTGGATTGGACAAAGAGAATAACATTTGGGTTTATGATGTAGCCGTCAATGCAAAGTTCGATTCATCCCAAATCCCTGATAACCCAGATGACCATACCATCGACCGAAAGGTTCTGAAGGTCTGGGCCGATGATGGACATGAAAAAGATCGTCCCAAAGAGGTAATTGTTCAGCTTCTTCGTGACGGCAAGGTATATGATACCGTAACCCTGAACGCGGCAAACAACTGGCGGTACACCTGGACGGGATTGAATGATCGCTATACGTGGACCATTGTGGAGAAAGAGTTGGAGGGCTATACCGTGGAGGTCACACGGGAGGGTATCACTTTTGTGGTGACAAATAGCTACAATGAGGAAATTCCTGACGAACCTACTCCCACAACACCTACCACGCCGGACAAACCTACTACACCTACAAAGCCGACGCTGCCTCAGACTGGCCAGCTCTGGTGGCCGGTTCCAGTGTTGATTGCCGCCGGACTGCTCTTTGTCGTGATCGGCCTGGTGCGCCGCAGAGGTGCTGTTGATGAGGAATGAAGAAAAAAATAGCAGAAAGCAAGAGGGCTTGCTGTCGATTACGGTTGGGCTGCTGCTAATCGCGGCGGCCCTTTTCCTCGCATCCTACAACCTGTACGACGAACTGCGGGCAGAACAAGCGGCCAGGCAAGCGGTAACCCAGCTGGATGCGTATTTGCCCGCAGAGGCCGCTCCAGAGGCTCCCTCGGACTCCGCCGGGGATCAGGAGCCGTTGGTGAGCGATGAGCGGACTGTTATTCCGGACTATGTTCTATCCCCTAATATGGAAATGCCAGTGGAAACCATCAACGGAATAGACTTTATCGGTGTTTTAAGAATCCCAGCCTTGGAGCTGGAGCTGCCGGTTATCAGTGAGTGGAATTATCCCAATCTGAAAACTGCTCCCTGCCGGTACAGTGGGTCTGCCTATTTGAATAACCTGATTATTTGCGGCCACAACTACACTTCCCATTTCGGAACCTTAAAGAATCTCTGGGAGGGCGATATTGCCGCCTTCACGGATATGGACGGAAATGTATTCACCTACAAAATGGTGGAGCGGGAGACACTGAACCCCACAGATATAGAGGGAATGGAAAGTGGAAATTGGGATTTGACTCTGTTCACCTGTACCGTGGGAGGTCAAAGCCGTGTGACAATTCGTTTTGAGCTGGAGGAAGACTGATTCCTCCAAAAATAGAAACAGGCTTTCGCATCGGGAAATTGACGGTAGCTATGCCGACTGGGCACGAAAAAACGGCTATACCATCCGGAACTGTGTCTGTGACTGCGATGGTTCCATTGAACTGGATACCCGCACCCTCCAGCGGGCCATATCGAGATAAGCTTCAAACTGCGTGTCGGCTTCCTTGGTTTCCACCCACGCCCCGCTTTGGTAGGCGTAGTGTTTACACCTTAACCCAGTCCATCGTCACCACAGACTCGCAGACTATCGCTGCAAAGCACAACGGCGAATACATCCGTGCTAAAAATAACAAGCAGCGGCTCTCTATCCTAGGGAGCCGCTCAGCTTACCATGGTACAAAACTCCATTATCATATTTGAAACCAGAAAAATACCGGGACAGCGCATTTTTTGCTGCCCCGGTATTCGTTTACGCATTGTCATCATCGCATAGCTCTTCACCAAACAGGCTGGGCAGGTAATCTCTCCTGCCATTGGCATCTTTACTTTAGTCATGGATTCCCAGTTCCTTTTCCACATCCTCCGCAGAGAAGTACCCCTGCTCCCCCCTGGAGCGGCGACCCTTTTCCAGCTCTGTCATCAGCTTCTGCATCGCCATCAGCTTTTCATACTGGCGGTATTCCTCCATATCCAGAACCGCATAGCGGTCGTGACCATTTTCGAGTGAACATTTTGTGAACTTTTGCGAAAAGGGTTCTAAAAAGTGTGTTCTCGCTGCCTACCACATGGGAGACTTTTTCGGAGGGGTTCGAACAGGCAACGCAGGCGCGGAAATGTAAATGATCTGTGAATTTTCTCGAAAAGGCTTCTAAAAATCGCGCTCCCGTGGCCTATGCAGTGAGGGGTTTTTTTCGGTGAGACACCGCTCAAAACGCAAAAATCTGTCGGATCAAATAGAGGGCGTTATTGCTGGACGTAAAATATCTTCCCCTCTGAATAAAAAAATTTGCGAAGGAGGGTAACAAAAACGGCTTTTAGTGTCGGATTAAATAGGGAGATGTTTTGACCAGCGAAAAAATTTCCGAATTTTTTGAAAACAGGCTGTCAAAACTGCGATTTTTATCCCTACTAGTAATGAGAGGATTTTTTGCGACAACCAAAATTTTCTCGTACAAACGTCGCAAAAGTTGTGCAACTAAAAGTGAGGGCAAATTTTTTGAAAAAAGTTTGGTACAAAAGCCCTCTGAATACGGATAAAGGGTAGGAGGTGTTTTTTCGGACAGACAAAATACAGACAGGAAAAATGAACACGAACAAAGGAGGACAACATGAAAGAATCAAATTACAAAAGCTACGACGAACTGCCGCTGTTCCTGAACGCGGCGACAGTAGCGAAAGTGCTGGGCATTGCGCCGTCCAGCAGCTACGAGCTGATGCACGAAAAAGATTTCCCCGCGCTGCGAATCGGGAATCGGATCGTCGTTCCGAAAGAAGCGTTCATCCGCTGGGTAGAGCAGCACACGGGAGGGGCAGAGTGAAGCGCAGTCTCTGGCCGACACGCGATTCGGTCAAGGACTACTTCCCACTGCCGAAGGAGATTTTCTCGCTGGGTCTGAGCGCAGCGGAAATCGCAATCTACGCCTACCTGCTGTTCTGCGAGGATCGCCAGACGTTCAAGTGCTGGCCGAGCTATCGAAAAATCAGTGAAGCGGTTGGGTTGAGTCCGAACACGATTTGCAAACACATCCGGTCGCTCGAAGAACGCGGTCTGCTCGTCACAGAACCGACGATGGTTACGACGAAGGATGGCTGCAAACGCAATGGCAACCTGCTGTTCACAATCCGACCGATTCAAGCGGCGCTCCAGCAGGACTATGACCGGCAGATGCAGAAGCTGGATGAGGACATGGCAAAGAGGAAATATGCCGATTTTATTGAAAACACAGATTGAACGCACAGCCAAAGCGCCAATCCCAGCCTGTCACGCCCGTGTCGGCAGTTTGTGCGACTTTCGCGGCACAGCCGAGCGTGTACCCGCCGGAAGCCCGAAGACCGGACGTTGCGCCAACGTGCGGGAGTGTTGCAGGAATGCCAAGCGCAGAAAAAGAACGGCTGCAGGCGAATTTCAGCAGAGGGAGAAGCCGCAAGCGGCGAAGCAGGAGAAAAGGCTTGGCGCTTTTCTGCGCCAGCCCGTCCACATCTGCCCGCAGTGCGGGCAGTTTCGGGGGATGAAAATGGCGCTTTTCTGCGGCTGTCAAAAATGGAATGACGCTGTTATTTCCCAAAAGCCGCGAAATGCCAGTAAAATCAAGGATAATTTTGACGCTATTACGATTTTGGGAGGTTTTGACCATGAAAACAGAAGAACGAAGCCGCCACACAGTCTGGATGGAAGATACAGTTTGGCAGCGGGTGCAGGAACACTACAAAAGCGACGGATGCAGCACGCAAAACGAATTCATTGCAAAAGCAATTCTGTTTTACTGCGGCTATTTACAGAGCGAGTACGCTGGAGACTTTCTGCCGAAGATCCTTGGTGAAACGCTCGAAGCCATTCTCAGTATGTTCGGAGATCGAATCGGCAAACTGCTTCTGAAGCAGGCTGTTGAGCAAAACATCTGCAATCATATTCTCGCATCAGACACAGATATTGATGCGGCAACATACCAGAAAATGCGCGGCATGAGCTATCAGGAGGTGCTGCGAACGAATGGTCAGATCTCGTTCCCGGAGGTTCTGCGCCAGCAGAAAAGGCTCTGAGCATACAGAGAAAAGCAGCTTGCAAGCCCGAAAACTTGCAAGCTGCCTTCTAAAAAATCCATGCTTTACTGCACCCGATACCCAGCTAGAATCAGGCTGACAATCATCTGCCAGAAATCGTTTTCCCCTGCGCTGTAATATCGGCTGTTTGGAATTTCGTGAAAGGACACAATGCGGTTTTCTTCATCCAGCCATGCTTCAAACGGACTTGGCATTTACTTGACCTGCTCCATAAGATAAATGTTCAGCCTTGACTGCATTCGCTCCACCGCAGTATCCAGATCAATATTTCCAGAAACCAGATCGCCCATTTCTTCCAAAAGAATTGACATTGCCTCTTCATCATAAAAATCCATAGTCTCGCACGTTTTTGCCAAATCGACAATCAATTGCACATCATCAAATGTTGTGATTTCGGCATAGGGAACCTCTATGTTTTTGAGAACGTCCAGATTATCTTGCAGCAGCGGCGCGTAGACGGGCGTTCCATCCGCACTGTATTCCATCCAGGGATGCAGCAGGAGATACTTGAGAAATTCCCAGCACCCTTCGGGGCAGGAAGTTGTCGCACTCACGCCCAATGGCATCATCAGCCTGACATCCATACCGTTGCTCCCGTCCGGAGTTGGCCATCCCACATAGCCTAACGTCTGACCGCAGCGATAACGGTCAAAGGAAACCTCTAGCGCAGAACTCAGTCCCACATAGCAGCAGATCAGCTCTCCGTCTACAATCCGCTGCGGCACATTTTTGTCGGGGTTGTATCCTCCATCATAGCTCCCGGCTTTCAACGCCGACTGCAAAATCTCACGAAATTCCGGTGTGTCCAGATTGCACTGAGCATGTTCATAGTCAATCACGCCACGCAAATAGCGCCCGCCGATTCTTTTCAGAAAATTTTCCGGATCCATGTAGTAGATCATATCCTGCTCTGGCCGCAGGGACTTTTCTATATCCAGATACTCCGCAATCGTCCAGTCAGTATGAAGTTGCTGAGTCTGCTGTGAGCAGCTCAGCGCCACGACACCAAACGTAGGAGACAAGAGATATAGTCCTCTATATTCGTGCATCGCTGTCCATGGGATAATGTCTTCTTCGCCGATTTCGCTATCCGCTACAATCAGTGGATCGAGATCATACAGAAGTCCGGCAGAAATCCAAGGAAGCGGAGAAAGCATATCGTTTCTGAAATAGTAGATATCCGCAGCATCACCGGCAAACAGCTTTGTTTGCATGACAGTCTCTGCCTGCTCCCGCGACTGTGTATTTTCGGCATAGTCGTCGATCACGACCGTGTATTTCGTGTTTTCGGCGTTGAAATTATTGACAAGGCTTGCAAGCGTGCCATCACGCAGTCCGATACCGCCCAGCACGAGTGTTGTCTTTCCCACCGGTGCATCTGGCACATCTAACTCCACATCCGCCTGCGAAGGGGCAGAATTGTTCTGCTCTGGTAAATCCTGCGCTGTAGATTCCGGCGCTACAGACTCCTGCGCTGGGGATTCCGGAACTACAGCAGGCAACTCCACCTTTGAAATGCTCTTTTCTCCGCCGCATCCGCCTGCAAGCGCACACAACAGGCAAATGGCAAACAGGATTAAGATTTTTCGCTTCATGGTTCGGTCTCCTTTCTACTGTTCAGAAATGCTCAAAATCAAACTCAAAAGCTTTTGACTTTTTTCATTTGGAAATTCTCCCTTAGAACACGCTCCGAAATAAGGAGCGCTGCGATGCTTTCAGCGCTCCCCATTTAAAAGGCGGTTTGTGTGAGGCGTGGCTGTTTGTGTAAAAGTGTTCCAGTTAACCTCCTTTCTGCGATAAACTATCGCTATAGTCTATGTTGAAACTATCACAATAGTCTACAAATGTCAAGCCCTATTGACAGAATTAGACGAATGTGGTAGTCTGAACATATCTTCAGAACAGGAGACGAAGTATGAAACTGTTTGATTCAGAATGGAAGGTCATGGAGGTCCTCTGGCAGGAAAACGACCGGACGGCGAAGGAAATCTCGCTGCGGCTGGCAGACAGCATTGGCTGGAATAAAAACACGACCTATACGGTCATCAAAAAGTGCATCGAGAAAGGTGCGATCGAGCGCCGGGAGCCAAACTTCATCTGCCATGCGACGATTACAAAGCAGCAGGCCCAGAAGGAGGAAGCCGATACGCTGGTCGAAAAGGTATTTGGCGGTTCGGCGGAGCTGCTGTTTGCATCTATCTTAAGTGATCGGTCACTGTCAAAAGAAGAGCTTGCGCGGCTGAAAACGCTTGTGGAGGAATACGAGGGATGAATGGCGTACAGGCTGCGATTTTCAGCGGCAGCGCGATGATTTTGCTTGCGCTTGCGCTGCGGCTGTTTTTGAAAAAGCATCTGCCCCACAGGGTCTTTCCGGCGCTCTGGTGTCTGTGCGCGCTGCGGCTGCTGCTTCCGATCACGATCCCAACGCGCCTGAGCGTCTGGAATCTGCTGCACACGCCGACCGCAGCGCAGGCAGACGGTGTCATATCAGATGTGCTAACGCCGTTTCCGTCTTTGGCGACCAACAGCACCGCAGAACCAGCAGCGGATATCACGGGAATCAGCCCGATGCTTCTCATCTGGCTCGTCTGCGCGATACTTTTTGCGGCATATTTTGTGATCGGATATGCCTGCATGGTACGTCGGTTTCGCGGAACACGGATTGCTCCGCAGCCGTCCATTGACACGCTGCTTGACCGCTTCCGCTTTTCGCGCGATCCGCACATCTGCGTGAGCAACAGCCGTCGTGCGCCGCTTACCTTCGGCGTTTTTCGTCCGACCGTCCTTTTGCCGGAAGATCTGCCGGTTGGAGACGCACAATTTCAGCTGGTTCTGGCACACGAACTGGCGCATATCCGGCGGAAGGACTGCCTGCGCAAGCTGCTTTTGACGGTATGTTTATGTCTGTATTGGTGGAATCCGCTGGTTTGGCTGATGGTATGGCTTGCGAACCGTGATATGGAGCTTGCCTGTGATGAAGCGGTTCTGCGTGCGCTGGGGCCGGATCACAAAAAGGCTTACGCGCTGACGCTGCTTGACATGGCGCAGCGAAACCCGAAATCAGCGCCGCTGTGCAGTGGTTTTGCAAAAAGCGGCACAGAAGAACGGATTCACGCGATTTTAAGTTTCAAACGTATCCCGGCGTGGGTTGGAATTTGCGTATCTGTTCTGTTCGTACTGACAGCAAGTGTCTTTACGACGCAGTCTGCAAGCCCAAGTGCCATCCCGGAAATGGAACTCGCCGTGCAGAAAGAAATTCCGGAAGAAAATGTTGCTGTGAGTATGCCAGTATCGGAGCCACTCCCGACAACGCCTCCCATCATGCCTGAACAGGAAGCTGAATCAGAAATTGAATCGGAAACGCAGACTCGGTCGGAAGCGCCCGCCTATATTTTCCCGCTGGAGGACACAAGTGCGGAAGTGACGAATCCCTATGGCTGGCAAGCGCATCCGGTCACAAAGCAGAAATCCCTGCATTCCGGCGTCGATCTTGCGGCAGACTACGGCACAAATGTTCTGGCCGTGGCAGATGGTACGGTTTTGGATTGCAGCTATGACGCCGCATACGGCTATATCCTGACGCTGGAACATGAGAATGGCGTTCAGACGCAATACGCGCATTTGTCAGAATTTCTTGTAGAACCCGGAGATACAGTCCAGCAGGGACAGATCATTGCAAAAACCGGCGGCTCCGGCTGGGCAACTGGCCCGCACCTGCATTTGGGTGTTCTGATTGACGGCGAAGCCGTTGACCCATTGGAAGCCCTGAAAAGTGAATCATAAAAAGCAGCGCTGAAGTGTAAAATGTATCACTTCAGCGCTGTTTTACGGAGTATTGCCAAACGCAAAAACTGCGCCGCAGTAAACAAAGAATAGGGCTTTCCGGAGCGCGTGAACGCGGATAAAAAATATTCCGATCTTCCGAAAAAATCAGTAGACTTTGTGCCGGTTCTGTGGTAGTTGTTTGTGCTACCAAAACGAAGGAGGCACAGGTATGGCAAAGA
>OMER01000621.1_pt1 | contig 21218 bp, 20 predicted proteins | sample 1645431 | NCBI WGS metagenome assembly OMER01 (sample SAMEA103958144, study PRJEB25191) | human gut metagenome | reverse complement strand
TAAGTCGTGCGCTTTCTAATGCTTAGTGGTTTAAGATTAGGATAGCACGACTTATTTATTTTCCAATGAAATTAACTAGCAATTCGGGTTTTCTTAATTTTTTTTATAAAAAAATTACTCCTAAAGCAGAGTAATTTTATTGTTAATTTTTATCAGAGATTATTCCAAAAATTTTTCTGATAAAAATGAAGTATCACTCCTACCGAAAATCCTAAAAGGAGGACTAGGGCAAGGTTAACAACTAAAGGATATGGAATAAAGATAATCAGGGCAATAATTGCTCCAATGAGTGCTCCTGCTCCCAAAAGCGTAGCAAAGAAAATGATAAAAACCCGAAATCCCCCAGAACCTCTTGTAAAAAGTTGAGTCAACGCAGTCCAATTTAAATTTAAGAGATGCCAATCTCTGACAAAATAATGAAGTGAAATCAGATATACCCCAATAACATTCCCAATTAACAGCCCAAAGAGCAAGGTAACAGGGACTTTCAGTAAAATACCAATCACTAAAGATAAGATTAAATCAAGAACTAGTTGAATAAAAAAGGCAAAATGAAATTTCACTCTGAGATAGAAATTCAACTTCATGGGTAAGCTTTTAAAATAATTAAAATTTTCCCGATCAAGTGAGATAATCATTGAAGGAAGAGAGCTATTGTTAATGGTCAGAAAAGCTAAACTAATTCCGATGATAGGAAAAATAGCAAAAAATTTCAAATCCAATTTTGACAAATTTAGACCACTAGATAAAAGACCGGGCAGCATAGCAAGCGGAAAAATAAAGGATCCTGTCAGCATTTGAATCCATAAGGTAGGATTTTTAATTAGTCCTAGATTATAAATTCTTAATTGTGAGGTAAAATTTCTCGTTCTTCTTATTTTTCTTTTTTGAACAATTCTCGTTTCTTTTGACTCTTCCAAGAGAATTTTAAACATTTTTGGAACCACTAGAAGTGTAAAAACATAGTAAAGAGCAATCAATAAGATTATAAAAAAGAGAAAACTAAATAAACTATAGAAAGAGAACGGATTTACTAACCATTTCCAAAAAGGTAAAAATGGCAGAAAAGTTCCTCTATCCAACAACTTACCTGTCGCACTAATCGTCGTTTGAGCATTATTTAGATACATAATCCCAGCAAAAATTCCAACCATTGAAATCAATAATAGTATGGTCTGGGAAACTTTTTTATAGCGTTGAAATATTTTAGATTGAACCAAAAAAGTAATCAACCATGTACTAAGCAGTAAGAATAATAGAGCAAACAGAAAAAATCCAACTAATCCGAGAAAGAGGCCAATCACTCCGTTTGCCCTAAAACCTGTTATTCCAAAAAGCACCAAAAGAGGCATTAAATAAGGTAAGATAACAAAAAATACGACTAAAAATTTAGCAGCAAAAATATTAACATTTTCAAAAGGGAGAGGCAGATAATCTCGAAAGTCTTTGCTCTCATAAAAAATATTTAAAATTGCTGACAAGGCTTGAGAAAAAGTCATCAGGGCAAACAGAGCACAATAAAAAGTAAAAAATCCCGGATATTTTGGAAAGTCAATTGCTAACATCATCAGTCCGAAAAATGGCAACATGATGAGCGAGACAAGCCCATATTGAATCAAAAGTGATTTGGTTAAATTTTTGGTTTTACCTTTTTCTCTTTGACGTTGGGTAGCTTGAGGATTGGCATAAAGGAGGTTGACACTAAAAAGACTTTTAATTTGTTGAAGATTCATCATCGTCTCCTCTATTTAGCTCTTCTTGCTGACGACCTACCATTTTGAGATAAACCGACTCCAAAGATTGATCTTCTGCTGAATCTAATAAAGCATCAACTGTTCCCGAATAAATTAGTTCGCCAGCTTTTAAAATGGCTAGTTGATCACATAGCTGTTGCGCTACTTCTAAAGCATGTGTAGAAAAAATAACCGTTTTTCCTTGGGCAGCGTGTGCTTTCATCAGATTTTTTAAATCAAAAGCTGCTTGAGGGTCCAATCCTTGCAAGGGTTCGTCAAGTATCCAAATATCGGGAGTCGATAAGAGAGCCCCAATGACAATTACTTTTTGACGCATTCCATGAGAAAAACTTTCAATTGTTTGATATTCTTTCCCTTCAATATCGAAAAGTCGTGTAAGAGTTTCTAGTTGTCTTTCCTTTTCAGAGGTTTCAAGTGCAAAAGCTGAGGCAATTAAATTCCAATATTCTTTAGGAGATAATTGTAAAAAGATATCCGGAGTATCAGGAACATAGCCAATTCTTTTTTTGATTTCTGAATGATGTTCAGCAAGATTTAAACCATCAACTAAAACTTGTCCACTTGTCGGTTCAATAATACTCGTCAGACATTTTATTGTTGTGGATTTCCCTGCCCCATTATGCCCTAAAAAACCGAATATTTGACCTTCTGGAATTGTTAAACTTAGATGATTTAGAGCATACTGCTTGCCATACATCTTTGTTAATTCTCTAATCTCAATCATAAATTTTCCTCAATTCATTTTATTTTTGATGTTAAATGCTATCTTTGCATTTATTATATCATAGAATATTCTGAAAAAAGTCAAAATCTTGTATATAAGAAAAAGAAACCTACTGGTTTCTTTTAAGCTTGTTCTGATTTTGATAAAAGAATAACTGAAACAATAACCATAACAATCCCCACCATTTCTAGTAGTGTTAATTTTAAGCCAAATAAGGGAATACTTAAAAAGACAGAGGTTAGTGGTTCAGTGGCCGTTGCAACCGAAACAACAAGAGGTGATATTAGCTGGAATGCTCTTAAAAGCAACAAAAAAGCCAATGCTGTTCCCACTATAGAAATCGTCAAAACGTAAAAAATTGAAAGAGGTTCAATTCGGAAATTAATCCGCCAAACCGGATAAAAGATATTACAAGCAATTCCCGCAAGCATCATTCCCCATCCAGTCATATTGAGCGCCCCATACTTATCCAATAAAGGACGTGGAATGATAGAATAGATTACGACCGCAACACCCGCAAGAAGGCCTGTCACAAGGGCAAGTGGACTAATTGAAAGATGTTTGATGTTTCCATTTGTAATCAATAAAAAAACACCTATCATTGCTAAAATAACAAATAAGACCGATTTAGGTTTTGGCACTTGTCTTTGGAAAATGAATAAATAAAGCATAATAAAAACGGGTGCTGTATATTGTAAAATTGTCGCCATGGCACTGTTAGACAATTGAATGGCAACATAATAAAAATACTGAACAGAGAAAACTCCACCAAAAACATACAAAAAGAGCGTTGGCATGTTCTTTTTTGATTTCCAGACATCAAAAAAACGCTTGTGGTCTCGCGAAAAAGACATGGCCAATAAAATAATACCAGCAATCGTTAAACGTGTTGATGTAATCCAAAGTGGGCTACCATGATAATCACGGAAAAAAAGCTGACCAAAAATGCCAGAAATTCCCCACATACAACCGGCAACTACTGCATAAAGTGTGCCTTTAAAAATTTGTTTTTTTACATTCATTTTTATATTATACCATACATCAAGAGGGTTCATTAGGGTTCAGTCATCATTATGTTTTTATATATTACGTTCTCGATTATTAGTGAGTTTAAGACATAATGGAGTTAAAAGAATAGCTTAATATTTTATCAAACAAGGAGTGTGTATCTTAAAGATTAGCAGAAAATTTGTTAAATCTTTACATTATTTTACTATCAATATGGCTCCAAAATTTTATATTTACTTGAACCACTTCAGGCGAGAGGCGATATAGTCCCAACTATTTTATTTTCTTAATCAGTTAATTTTGTTAAAAAAAAACATTTTATATAAAATGTTTTTTTGGTTATTTTAATAAAAGAATCGGATAAGAATTCCACCGAAGATAAGGACAATTGCACCACAGAGTCTATTAGCCATCTGTGCAAAAGCAATCATTTCCATTCTATCTGATGCAGACAAGACAGCAATGTTACCTGTTCCACCCATAGAATTATTGATCATCCCTGCACCAATGGCAGTTTCGACTGGATAAAGGCCAAAGAGGCGAGCCAAGAACCAACTAGCAAGTCCCATTACAACAACACTTGTCAAGCAAAGTACAACAAATTGCCATGTAAATGCTGAAGCAAGAGTATTCAAGTCAATCAAAGCAAGACCAATACCTGCCAAAACAGCATGAGTAAGGTTTGTCATAATCACTTGGTTAAACATTACAACAGAATCTTCTAAATCTTTAGGAACAGTATTTGTTGCTTTCAAGATAAATACAATAATAATCATAAATGCATATTGATGAATATTAGGGAAGAATTTGTTCAAGATGTCACCAGCCATCAAAAGAGCAAAGGCAAAGAGCATTCCTGTTCCGATTTGTTGAGCATCTAATTTTATTTTAGGTTTAGCCAACTCTTCTTTAGTTGCTGCAACAAGAGTCCCATGTCCATTATATTTAGATTTATTGAATACTTTAGCAATAGATAAGGCACCAATAATCGCAAGAATATTACCAAAAGTAACTGCTGGTGCAAGTTGAGAGAAGATAGCTGCTTGGTTTCCATGAGCCAATCCGGCTGCATAGATTTGAGAGAGTGGAGTAATACCGGCTCCCATACCACCTGACATCATTGGCATAGAAACATACATTACAGAATCAGCAAATCCATTACCAATAAGCATTCCTACGAGACCTACTGAGAAGAAACCAATAACCATAGTGATTAAAGCAATCGGAATAAATTTCTTGGAAGCTTTAACCAAAAGATTTCTGTTCATTCCTAAAATAGATCCACAGATAAGTGCAGCTATATAAAAATCAAGAAATCCAAATTTCCCTCCCATAAAATTGGAAACTGCTCCAATAACATTTGAAGGAACAATGTGGAAGAAAGATAATAGAGTAGCACCAATTAAAGTGAAAACAGATCCCCCACCTAAGTATGAATTCATAATAGGGAGTTTTTCTCCTATGAAGTATAATAGGTGACCTAATGTTACAAGTAGGAGAGTTAACCCTACCATATCAAGTGGAAGTTTTCCTAAAAGTGTTACAACTATGATGACAGCTACGAAAAAGGCATATAAGGGAAGACTAATTCCCGATATTTTCGTTTCTTTAAGTTTTTTCATTTAAGATATTCCCCTTAGTACTCTGGATACCATTTAAGATCACGAACTGCTTTAGCCATATCAGTTTCTTTAGATTCAGTAAGACCTTGTTCTTGAGCTTTCTTAGCAACTGCTTCTGCAACTTTAATTGATACATCAGCAACAAATTCAAATGGAGGAAGAACAGGAGCACCTGGTTTACCTGGATCTACTAAACCACTCAATGAATGTGCAGCTGCACCGATCATTTCATCTGTCAAAAGTTTTGCTTCAGATGCCAACATTCCTAAGCCCAAACCTGGGTAGATAAGTGAGTTATTTGCTTGACCAATTTGATAATCAACACCTTTGTAGCTGATTGTTCCTGAAGGAACACCAGTAGCGACAAAAGCTTTTCCATCAGACCACTCAATAACTTGTTCAGCTGTAGCTTCCATTTTTTTAGTTGGATTTGAGATAGGGAAGATTACTGGGCGTTCTGTATTAGCACACATTGCTTCAACAACTTCTTTTGTAAAAGCACCTGGATTAGTTGAAGTTCCTACTAAAATAGTTGGTTTTACTGTCTTAACAACGTTAAGAAGGTCAGTCATATCTCCAGCATCTTTATAATCAGCACGTTTTTTAGCAAATGGTTTTTGAGCTGGTGTAAGGTCTTCCATATCATCAAAAAGTAAACCTTGTTGATCAATCATGAAGAAATGTTTGTAAGCTTCTTCTTCAGAAAGACCTTCACTAACCATTTCAGCATGAACACGACCAGCAATCCCTGCACCGGCTGAACCACCACCATAGCAAAGGTATACTTGATCAGTTAATTTTTCACCTGTAATGTCAAGTGATCCGAAAATACCACCTAAAACAACAATACCAGTTCCTTGAATGTCATCATTAAATGTTGGGATTTTTGTTTTGTAGTTATTTAAAATTGTTGCAGCATTTGAACGTCCGAAATCTTCCCAGTGAAGGTACAATTTAGGGAAAATTGATTCTGCAGTTTCTACAAATTGATCGACGAAACTGTAGTATTGGTCACCGTAAATACGTTCTTGATGGTTTCCTAGATACAAATGATCTTCTAAAAGTTCTTTTCTATTTGTTCCTGCATCTATAACAACTGGAAGTACAGACGCTGGATCAATACCTGCTGCGGCTGTATAAATCATTAATTTACCAACTGAGATATCAACACCTTGAGTTCCCCAGTCTCCGATACCAAGGATTCCTTCAGCATCAGTTACAACAATAAGACGAATTTCTCTGTCACCTGCTGCATTTTTCAATGTTTCAGTAATGTTTTCAGGGTGGTTAATATCAAGATAAGCAGCATATTGTGGATCTACGAACAAATGACTGTAGTTTTCAATTGTATCAGCAATTGTTGGATCATAAACAACTGGATTAAATTCTACAATATGTTTGTTAAATAAGTAGTAAAACAAAGTACGGTTTGTATTAAAAATTTCCATCAAGAAATGACGTTTTTCTAAATCAGATGGTTTTGTCAAATATTGTTCGTAAGTTTGTTCAGCTTGTTCTTCAATTGTTTGAACAGTTGGTGGAAGAAGACCAATCAACCCCAATTCTTGACGTTCTTTCATAGTAAAAGCTGTTCCTTTATTTAAAAAAGGATTGTTTAAAATTTCATGTGCACGCATCGTACAACCTCCATAAAAATTATAATTAATGTTATTACTTTATTACTATAAACTTCTTTTATCGTTATAGTCAAATCCCTTGGTGTTGATAAATTTTATTTATAACACATAAATAATGTCAATGTTTATCTAAAAGGCTTGATATAAAAATAGATGATATTAATCAAAGAAATAATAGTAATAATTAGCTTATAACTATTAAACGATGAACTGTTCTTCTCCTATTACTATTCCTAATTTATCGGGCTTTCAAACAATTTAAGATTAAGATTTTTTGTCAATGGTGGTTGTGTATCTAAAGTATCCATTTTTTTAAATAAAAACAAAATTGTGCGCTTTGCTTTATTCATATTTTCTATTATATGAAAGTATTCTAAAAAAGTAGAGTAAAATCACTCTACTTTTATTTTTTAAATTTATGTATCTTTTAGGTTAATAATTTGATTAGAAATTTTTTCAACAAAAGCTTGATCATGTTCGACCAGAAGCATTGTTGGATGATAAGTTTCTAGAAGTTGAATTATTTGTTCACGATTAAACACGTCAAGATAATTAAGCGGCTCATCCCAGAGATAAAGCTCTGCTTCTTGTGATAAACTACGAGCTAATTCAACCTTTTTTTGTTGTCCTTGACTCATCGTTTCTATCTTTTGACTAAATTGCTTGCGCTCCATCCCCAGTTTTCTGAGATTAGCTAAAAATAATTCATAATCTAATTGATATTCGGTAGCAAAGTCTTTCAGATAACCACGATTATCATAAATCTGACGAACAAATGATAGCCTTATCCCTTGAGGAAATTGAACAAATCCACTGTGCTCACCAGAAAATTCCCCAGATAAATATTTAATAATACTTGATTTCCCTTGACCATTTGGTCCGACAATTGCTGCAATCTCTCCCACTTTCAAAGAAAAATCAATCGGCTGGAAAAGTAATTTTTCGGTAAATCCAAGAGAAAAATTTTCAAACTGAATCAGTCTTTTATGATGTGAAGGTTGAAAATTAATGACAAGAGGTTCAGTTTTTTCGATATTTTTGAGTAATTTCTCTTTATTCTCAACTTCCTGTCCCATTCGTTTTTCAATTGATTTTGCTCGTTGATTCTGTTTTTTGGCAACTTTTTTATCCACAAAGGTTGCTCCGGCAACATTTTCTCGTTGATTGGACCAATCTCTTTTTTCTAACGAAGTCTTTTTCAGTCTTGAAATATCTTTACGTAATTTTTCATCTTCAGCAAGTTCAAAGTCATCACGCAACTGTTTCTCTCGTTCATAGGTTGAGAAATTTCCCTGATAGAGAACTATTTGCTGACGTTCAATTGCCAAGGTGTGGTCACAGACTTCGTCAAGAAAATTTCGGTCATGTGATACAACAATAAATCCTGATTTCTTTTGAAGATAGTCAGCAACTATTTTTCTGCTTTCCATATCCAAATGATTTGTTGGTTCATCAATTAGTGGAAAATTGTCCTCATCTAAAAATAAAATTGCCAAGAGACACTTGGTTTGTTCCCCACCTGATAAACTTCCAAAAGGACGCCAAAGAATTTCTAAATCAACTTTCATTAAAGATAATTCACGTTCTAATTTCCATTGTTCAAATTCGGCTAATTCATTTAGCACATAATAAGTTAATTGTGAATTTCTGTCAGTAATTTTTACTGACAGACTTTCTACAGAATATTTATCAGCAGTATTTTGTTTTTTAGATTTATCTTTATCATTAAAATCTTCTTCTGTCAGTAATTGGGGAAAGTAAACAAAGTTTTTGTCAGTAATTATAGAGCTGTCAGCGGTTATTTTTCCTTGTAGTAAGTTTAAAAGGGTTGATTTTCCACGGCCATTTCGCCCTACTAATCCTAATTTCCAACGGTCATCAATATTTATTTGGGCATGATTGAAAATCAGATTATCCCCGTAGCCAAAGGTCAAGTCTTTAAATTCAATATTTGACATTTAATTCTCCTCTCATTTGTGAGAATTAAGAAATCTAATTTGAGTAGAAAAACTCAGAGTGAGTTCCTCTGAATGTTCATAAATCTCAAATTCCCGCTTTTCTTGGAGCATTAATTTTTGCTCCGTGTTGATTTTGCTTGGTTGCTTTTACTGCTGTCATCCCATTAGTATTTTTCCCAGCAAATTGCGGTTTATTCTTCTTAATTTGTTCTAGTTTAGCTTGCATTTCTTTTTGTTTTTGATTCATTATTTTCTCCTTAAATTAAAAAACTCTTTTCACAACTTAGGTGAAAAGAGCTTTAAAAGATACAAATTCTGACAAATTGCCCAATCTGTAAACATAATAAAAGTCTATTCTCTCTAAGTTATGAAGACAACAAAAACACTCGATTTTTACGAATATTTTTAAAGTTCAAAACTTAGATTTTCAATAGACCTTACCTCGTTCATTTATTTAAGACAATTATAGCACAAAATAAAATGAACCGTCAAGATAAAAACTTGACAGTTCATTTTTAGATTAATGGAATTGCATTCCTCCATCAACAATAATTGTTTGACCAGTAATATAGTTTGAATCAGGGCCAGCTAAGAATGAAACAACATTTGCCACATCTTCAGGCTCAGATAAACGTTTCATGGCAATATCTTTTGCGAAAGTTTGCATTCCCCATTCATCATCTTTACCAGCATTTTTACCAACTTGATGCGCAATATCAAACATCATTGGTGTTTTTACAATCCCTGGTGCATAAGCATTAACTGTGATTCCTTCTTCTGCTAAATCACGAGCAGCAATTTGAGTCATCCCACGAACAGCAAATTTTGAAGAAGAATAGAGCATTAGATTTGGATTTCCAACAACTCCAGCTTGTGAGGTTGCGTTGATAATTTTACCTCCATGACCTAATTTTCTAAAAAGTGCTGTTGCTGTTTGTGTCCCCCACAAAACTCCACCAACATTAATATTATAGACCTGATGAAATTGTTCAGGTGTAATTGTTTCAATTGGTGTTGTTGGGGCAATTCCGGCATTATTAACTACAACATTTAAATCACCAAATTTGTCGACAACAGCATTCAAAGCTGAAATAACTTGTTCACGGTCGGAAACATCAGCTTTAACCGCAAATGAGTTTTCTCCAAGCTCTTTTGCTGCTTTTTGAGCTGTTTCTTCGTTGTAATCAATAATAGCTACTTTAAAACCATCATTATAGAGACGTTTTGCGATTGCAAAACCGATTCCTTGACCTGCTCCAGTAACTGCTGCAATTTTAGACATCTTATTTCTCCTTTATTTATTTATTTTATAGACCTTTACCAGTGGGTGAAACTAAAATTTTAACAGCTGTTTCATTATGATGAATCAGCGTATCAAATCCTTTATCAATCAAATCATCCAAACCGATTTTAGCTGTGATGAATTGGTCCAATTTTATTTTACCTGTTGATACTAAATCAATTGTTTTTGGATGAGTGTTATTATAAGCAATCGTTCCTAAAAGGTTAGCTTCTTTGATTACTAATTTTGCCATATCAACACTAGCAGGCTTGCCCCAAATTGCAACAATGACAACTGTTCCACCCATACGAATCGCATCTAGACAAGCGTCAAAGCCCGGTTGGACAGAGGTACATTCAAAGGCTGCGTCCACTCCTTTTTCATTAATTTCATGAACTTTAGCTTGAATGTCATCTTCAATTGGATTGAAGAAATAATCAGCAACTTGTGCTTCTTGTGCTTTTTTGCGGCGAAGTCCACTAGGTTCACTGATGATAACAGTATGTCCTTGCGCTTTTGCAACGGCAGCAGTTAATAGTCCAATTGGTCCAGCACCAACAACTAATACCGTACTCTTTTCACTTAAATTTGCCCGTTCAACAGCGTGATAGCCAACTGATAGTGGCTCAATTAGAGCGGCTTCATCCAAAGGTAAGTTATCAGGAATTTTGTGAACCCAACGTTCATCAACAGAAATTTTTTCAGCCAAACCTCCGCCATTTCCACCCAAACCAATAAAGTTTGAACCTTCTGAGAGGTTATAATGTCCAGTTTCACTTGTATCAGTACCTTCGGGAACGATATAAGGTTCGACAACGACATGGTCACCTACTTTAAGTCCGCTTACTCCTTCACCTATAAAATTTACAACCCCAGACATTTCATGTCCAAGAGTGACTGGTGGTACTTCTCCAGTAATTGGATTAGGATGTTCTGCTGACGGACAAAAAATTGGGCCATCTAAAAATTCATGAAGATCTGTTCCACAAATTCCACACCAAGCCACATCAATGCCAACTTGGCCAGCTTTTACTATTGGTTCATTAATTTCATCAATGCGGATATCCCCGCGGTCGTAAAAACGTGCTGCGCGCATAAAAACGCCTCCTCTATATAGGATGGTTGTCGTTTCAGGCAATCAATTAAATTTAGTATTTGAGATTTCTCTCACGAGTTTATTCTATCATTATTTCTAATAATTTACAAAAATTTAAAGCGTTTTCTCCCTTGATATATATAGACTTTTAAATGTTTTATCGTAATAAAAAAGCTACTGAATTTTCTGTCAGTAACTTTTACTTTTTGTATTCTTATTAATTGTTAATGTCTATTTCTTCGACGATTTTTTCGACTATCACCTTTAACTGGGATTTGTCTTTGTTCCTTGACAAATTCTGGTAATTGATTATATTTCATTGATAAAACGAGCCCTAAGCCGATGATATTTACCATTAAGGCCGATCCCCCTTGAGAAATGAAGGGTAAGGGAATACCTGTTAAAGGAACAACACCAATAGCTGCTCCAATATTTTCAAAGACATGGAAGAGAATCATCATAATAATACCCGTTGAAATATAGGTATAAAACTGATTATTTGATTTGAAAGTTACTCGAATCATTCGATAAATCAGCATAAAGTAAAGGAAAATCAAAAAGGCTGATCCAACAAATCCAAAATCTTCAGCAATGACAGTGAAAATCATATCTGATTCTCGAACGGGAACATTGACATTAGCTACACCAATTCCTTTACCCCAAAGACCACCAACACCAACTGAAATCAATGAGCGTGCTTGTTGAAGACTGAAAGTTTGAGAATATTCAAAAGGATGTAACCATGCGATAAAACGATTGACCTGATACTGAGCAAAACTGGTACTTTCAAGAAATTTTTGTCCTTCTGGTGAAGCAACTAGAGCAACAATTCCTACAGCTACTGCTGCTACGAAAAGAAAAGCTGGCGCAAGTATTTTCCAAGAAATACCAGCAACTAAAATAATTCCAGCAAAGATAGCTGCAAAGACCAAGAAAGTTCCGAAGTCTTTTTGAAAGACTGATAAAATGGCAACTGGAATTGTTTCAAGTATCAGAAGTCCGATTAAGCGGAAATCATCTTTGAGCACTCGTTTTTTTAGATTATTTTGGAAGGTAACCACAATCCTAGCCGAAAATAAAATATAGGAAAGTTTCATAAACTCGGACGGTTGAAAAAGATTTCGTCCTCCAAAAGCGAGCCAGTTTTTTGCACCTGTTGAAGCATAGGTTGCTTTATCGTAGAAAAAGATCGGTAGAACCATTAATATAAGACCTAATAGGTAAAAAAATGGTGTTAAGTTCCATAAAAACCTTGAATCCATATGCATGACAATTAAAGCAACAAAGAGTCCGACAATAACCCAAGTTCCTTGTTGAACAACTAGATTCGTTGCTTGTGTGGGGTGGTCATGACTTACTGCAACATAAAGTGCGTAAAGACCAATCAATATTAACATAAAGGCTGGTAAAATTAGCCCATAATCAATTCGTGAATCAAATGTAAATCTATTTGCTTTCTTGTTTTTCAAAACTAGCTCCAGTCAGTTTAATCTTGTTTTGGCAATTCATTTGGGCAATTTGCTATCACTTAGTTCTAACTTTTGCTTCAAATTACAAAAACAATTTTATTATTGAGGTGACTTCTGTTTAATATCATAAATCCATTCTATTATACAATTTTTTTGGATGATTTGGGCATTCTTTCTCAAAAATTCCAATAAAAAAACACTGAAAGCACTTTCAGCATTTTATAAAATGTGACCAAGAAGATCTCCTCCAAAAATCAAAAGATAAGAATAGAGGAGAATTGGCAATGGTTTACATAATAAGATACTCCAAGTGAAGAATTTCCAACTCATTTTTGTTTGACTTGCTATTAAAACAAGGGCATCATCTGGGGCAATAGGAGATAAAATGAGGAGCGCGAAAACAATATTAAAGCGTTTTTGCCCCTTATCCAACCAAGCCATGTATTTATTATATGTTTTTTCTTTGACAAAAGTTTTGGCTAATGAAGAACCATATTTTTTACCAAAGTGAAAAAGTAAAAAAGAGCCCGCAACAATTCCAAAGTAATTATAAATAAAACCCCAAACTGGTCCAAAAATCATGACCCCTGCTGCCATTGTAATCCCACCTGGTATGATTGGAACAATGACTTGCAAAATCTGCATACAAAGGAAGATTAATGGTCCTAAAAAACGATGTGCCACAATCAATTGTTGTAAGACCGCTTGATTTTGAAATGCACCAAGGCGCCATAAATAAATGCCACCAACAATTGTCGCAACAAAGCCAAGAATAGTAATTAAATTAAAAACTCGTTTGATATATCTTAATACGTTATCATTCAAAGAAAATCCTCACTTTGGGCATTTTTTTTGGCTTTAAGGTAGGCTTCATTTTCTTCAATCCAACCTGGCAAATAATTAGCAAGGGTTTTAAAGCCAATTTTATCCCGAGAATCAGTAAAATGTTTTTTTCGGTAAATATGGTGAACTTGCGGATTTTTTTCCAGACTGCGAATTGACAGGCTAATTTTGCCATTATATTCGTCAATATCAATAATTTGTGCCATCACTTTGTGGCCAATTTTAGCAATATCATGAATACTTTTGACATAACCAGATTGAATTTCAGAAATATGAATCAATCCTTTTTGTTCAATTTTTTCTTTATTCGATGAATTATCCAGGTAAAATTTTACAAATGCACCATAATCTTGCATTCCAATAATTTCAACCTCAACAATATCACCGATTTTAGGACTTTTCTTCTCCATATTATGGCTCGATAATCTCAACTGATTCAATAACGACATCATCGACTGGTTTATCTTGCGCACCTACATGAACAGCTGCAATTTCATCGAGTACTTTATAGCTTTCTTCATCAACCAATTGACCAAAGACAGTGTGACGGCCATCAAGATGAGGAGTTCCGCCGCCAGTATATGTTTCAACTACTTCTTCAGGCCACCCTCCTTGGATAAGTGAATCTTTAGGATAAGGCAAGTTTTTATTTTGAACAATGAAAAATTGACTTCCGTTTGTATTAGGTCCAGCATTGGCCATTGACAAAGCTCCCCGAAGATTAAAGAGGTCCATTGAGAACTCATCTTCAAATTTTTCTCCGTAGATTGAAGAACCTCCCATACCAGTTCCTGTTGGGTCTCCTCCTTGAACCATGAAATCTTTGATGATACGGTGGAAAATTACTCCATCATAATACCCCTCTTTGCTAAGTTCAATAAAGTTTTTTACGGTTTTTGGAGCAAGATTATCAAATAATTTTACAGTCATTTTTCCATGATTTGTATTGATAATTGCTGTAGTACCTTTGTAGTTTTCAAGTTCAAGTTGTGGGTAAGTCATATTTTTTAGTTAGTATTTTTATTTCTAAAAATACCTTCCTTTCTTTTTATAAATTAATAAATTTCTGTCAGTAATTTTTACTGACAGTTTTTACTGATAGCTTTAATCAATAATTTTTAAGGCTTGTAAGGCTTTTAGAATTCCATCATTTTCAACAGAATCAGTAATGTAATCCGCTTTTTCTAAAATTTCAGGATGTGAAACCTTCATAGCTACTGACAGACCGGCAAAATCAAAGAGTTCACGGTCATTAAGTCCATCACCAAAGTTCATCATGTTCTCAGCTTTCAGACCAAGTTCTTGTAAAACTTTTTGACAGCCGATTGCTTTAGAACCTTCCATTGGAACAATATCTGAACTGTTTGGATGCCAACGAACCAAACGAATTTTATCGGATAAAGCTTCTGGTAATTCTAATTGGTCATCATGGTCAGAAATTGTCAACATTTGATAAATTTCATTTGTTTTATAATAATTGGGATTTTCTTCCAATTCCGAATAAACTGGACCAATAGCATCACTAGCAACTTTATCCCATTTGGAAATCCGTAAACTGTCGGAACCAACGAAGGTATATCCGCTTTTCTCAGCTTTTAACCAGCTAATGATTTCTTCAACCAACTCCTTAGAAAATGTATTTTTATATAATACCTCTCCTGTTTGTCCATTTTCAACATAGGCACCATTGATTGCTACATAGAAATCTGGTTTTAATGCTCGAACTTCTGGAACAACACCGAAAAGATTTCTTCCCGTTGCAATTCCTGTCATAATCCCTTTTTCACGAAGTTTATGAAAGACTTCAGTGATTGATTCAGGCATAAAAGCTGAATCTTTGACCCTCAAAGTATCATCAATATCAAAAAAAATGATTTTTATTTTTGGGGTTTTTTCTAATATTTTTTCCATCTTTTTTTCACTTTAATTTTATTTGTACAAACTTAATTATATCATATTTCTAACTTGTTTTTCCTCAGGTTTAAACTAAGTGATGTTGAATGGCATAAATTGTTGCTTGAGTTCGGTCTGACACTTCAAGCTTATTAAAAATATTAGAAACATGAGTTTTGACTGTTTTTAAACTGATAAAAAGTTCGTCAGCAATTTCTTGATTAGAAAGTCCCGTCGCAAGTACTTTTAATACTTCTAATTCTCTTTTTGATAAATCATCATATAATTCATGTTTTCGATGTTTTTGTTGAGCAATCTTTTCCTTGACAGCATCGGAAAGGACATCTTCTCCATTGGCAACTTTTCTGATTGCAGATGCGATATCAGCAGCTTGTGATGTTTTAAGAATATAACCTTTAGCTCCAGCAGCTAAAGCCGGAAAAACTTTTTCGTCATCAATAAAGCTCGTTAGAATTAAAATTTTTCGTTCTGGATTTTTGGCTAAAATCTTTTGCGTTGCTCCAATTCCATCAAGTCGATCCATCACTAAATCCATGAGAATAACATCAGGGTCAAGCATTTCAGTTTTTAAAAATCCTGACTCGCCATCAGCAGCTTCACCAACCACTTCGATATCGGGTTGAATATTCATGAAACTTGATAAACCTAGTCGCACCATCTGGTGGTCATCAACAATTAAAAGTTTAATTTTTTCCATTTTGTTCTTTCTAAATACTCATCATTTTTAAAGGCTCGGCTTCGCTTTAGGGATAATGATTTCAACAGTTGTCCCCGCACCTGGTGCCGAGGTTACTTTGGCATCTCCACCAATTAATAAAGCACGCTCTTTGATATTGGCTAAACCGTAACTGGCCGTCTTATCACTAGTAGAAACATCAAAACCGACTCCATCATCAGCAATTTTTAAGAAAATATTTCCAAGTGATTCTCTTAAAGAAACTTCAATGTGTTCGGCTTGCGAATGACGCAAAGTATTCGATAAAATCTCTTGAGCCATTCGAAATAAATTGTCCTCAACATTACTCGTTGCTTCAATGTCAGCCAATTTAACCGTAATATTTGCTGATATTTTCGCTTGAAGTTCGTCTGTCAGTGCTGACAGCCCTTCTGCTAAACTCTTACCATCTAATTCTACTGGTCTAAGATGTAGTAAGAGCGCTCGCATTTCATTTTGTGCAGAATGGAGCACTTTTAAAACCAATTGTGCCTGTGTTTCGATTTGTTCTTTAGTCAAATTTTGTGTCGAACCAGCAACAGAAGATAAAATCATTGTCGCTGCAAAAAGTTCTTGACTGACAGAATCATGAAGTTCCCGTGAAATTCTTTTACGCTCTAATTCAATAATTTCAGCTTTGTCAGCAGATTTTTGCTTAGATAATTCTTGGAGTTCAGCTGACATATTCATAATTTTATCATGAACAGCTTGTAATTCAGGAGATTCAGGTTGTTGATTTTCTTCTAAAAGTTTAATATCATCTTGAAATTTTTGTTGAATAGCCATATTTTCAATATGATTAAAAAGGGTAAAAATCAGCGCAAGTAATCCTGCAACTGATATAAATATCCATAAACCATAGAAATTATCTCGAAGTTCCCTAATAATATTAGCGGTATTTAGTCCCCCTAAAGGTTGACCACTATTCATCATTATAAATAGAAGAAGATACATAATAAGGATGATACTAAAAACTGCTAAAAAGGTTGTGAAAAGTGATTTTTTCATCCTCTAATCACCTCAATATTTCCTGAATCAACACGGATATTGATTTTAATTCGTTTTTCCGCCTGATCTAAATTTTCACTAAAATAACGAACATTTCCCGCATTAATTTGTGCTGCCTCATTGAAAATCTTTACAAGCCCAGCATTTGTTGTTAAATCAAGCGAAACTCCTACGTCCTCAGGAACAATAATTTTTGTATTACCTGTCATTTTTTTAATAGAAAGACTATTTCCAGAAGGTTTAAAAGTAACATCATCAAGATCAATGATATCATTTTGATTTTCATTCATGATTGACTCAGATTCATCTTGAGAAATATCTTCGTAAGAAAAATTTCTTACTCCTCCTTCTCGTGGATTATTTTTCCAAAAAACGATGCAAGCAATCGTAGGGAAGATAATTGCTAACCAGAACCATCCAACTGTGAAGAGAATCATTACCGATATTGCCCAAAAAATGAAACTTATGATACGTAATACACGCGCACGCGAACGAGTCGCCAAGATCGTAAAGAGAATAGCTAAAGCTAGAACTACCCACATACGCGGTGTACTAATCACATGAAAAATCAATCCTAATACAATAAAAATTTCTATAATAAAGATTGCTTTCAATTTTTTATTCATAAATCTATTGTACCAAAAAAAAGCTTACTTTTTCTCGGACTTAAGACTTAAATTTTACTTAAGCAAAATAGAGAAAAAATACTCCATTCATTAAGATGAAGTATTCTTTAAATTACTTAATAAAAAAATTTTTATCATATCCCATAAGATTGTTCAAAAAGATTTCTACCAGCTTGACTTCTTAACTCCTGGAATCTTACCTTCATGCGCCAATTTTCTAAAATTAACTCGTGACATACCAAATTTTCGCATGTAGGCTCTGGGTCTTCCGTCAATTCGATCTCGCATTTTCATTCGATTGGGGTGAGAATCTTTAGGCAGTTTTCTGAGAGCTTCATAATTTTTTTCCTTCTTAAGTTTCTGTCTAAGCTCTTGATATTGAGCAACTAATTTTTGTTGCTTTTTAAATTTAGCAATTTTTGATTTCTTCGCCAAAATATTATCCTTTCATTTATTAATTTAGTTAACCAGTTAAGTATATATCATAAATAAAACAATGTCAACTGGTTAACATTATTTTATTTTCTCTATTTTAATTAGCGACTAAAGCTCCTCCTTGACTTGAAACATAGTCTTGGGCATTCTCCTTATTTATTTTTACTAGACTCCCTTTAGTATCCACTCCATAAGTTTCACTTTTTTCACCTTTGATAGTTACCGTCGCAGAAGGCATATAATATTGGTCAGTTTCACTTCCAAAATAGTTTTCATAAGTAATGACACTTTGATCAAGCTTATCATTGACAGACTCATCATTTGCTTGTCTCATTATATTTTGAATAGCCAAATCCACATTTTTTGGTATGAATTCATAACTTCCACCATCCACCATTTGACTTACCCCTTGATATTGAATAGAAACTACTTTGTTAAGACAATCTTTATAAGCCATAAGTGCGGTCAAATTAGCAAGATTTATCGAAATGTTCGTTTTAAAATCTGATGAAATATCATTTAAAAATGATTGATATTTAAAAACACTATTAAGACTAAGCATCTTGTTCATTAATTCAGTCATAACTTCTCGTTGATGAGCGGCGCGTCCATAATTCCCATTAGCTAACGTATCTCTATCTCGGGCAAAAACTAAAGCTTGTTCTCCGTTGATGAGCTGCTTAGGATTTCCTGAAAGATAAGGAACATAAGCTTTATATTCAGGTTCTGTATTTGAGATATAAATCGCTCCACTATCTACAATTTTATCTGAACCAGGCAAAGTTATTTTACCTGAATCAGTCCCTTGATAGACATCTGAGCCATTAGTATCATTAACAACTTCTACTCCTCCAACGTCATTCACAAGATTTACTAAACCGTCCATATTAACAATCATAAAATTATTAAGATTAAGCCCTACTTGACTACCAATCGTTTTCATGGCATAAGTGACAGCAGATGATAACCCACCATTATTAAATCCTAAAGGATAAGCAGCATTCATTTTTTGAGTAGATTGAATTTTTCCAGATGCATCTTCAATATTCGTCATCGTATCTCGTTCCACTGAAATAATAGTGGTTGTTTTTGTCCGAGGATTCAATGTTAAAATAATTTGAGAATCTGAATTTCCATTCCATGAATCTGCCCCACCTCGACTATTATCACCAGTATCCACTCCCATAAGCAATATAGTTAGTGGTTTTTTTGCAGATATACTAGAACTTTTTATTTTTGTATTTACATGAGTTTTCGTTAATGTTTTCTCTGCTTGAACATAGATAACCGCACTAACTGCCACGACTAAAATAACAAAAAGGGACATAAAACGAACAAAATATACCTTTTTAGACCTTTTTATTTTTTTCTTTTGTCTAATTTCTTTTCTTTTCATATCAAGAATACTTCTTTCTTTTGTTAAAAATTATAACTTACTTAAACTCTTTAATTTTTCGTCAGCCGAGCTATTCAAAACCAGTCCTACTGCCAAAGTTGAAATTAAAAATGATGATCCACCTTGTGATAAAAAGGGAAAGGTGACACCTGTTTCTGGAACCAAACCAATTGCTCCACCTAAATTGACAAAAACTTGTATCAGCAAAAAAGATGAACAACCAATTGAAATCATTGAATTAAATGGATCTTTTGCCCGCATCCCCACCAAAAGCATTCGGGTAATCATGAAAAAAATGACAGCTAGGATTATAATTCCACCAATGATTCCCAATTCTTCTACTATTACTGAAAATATAAAATCTGTATGAGCTTCAGGCAAAAATCCTTGTTTTTCAATCGAATTCCCCAGTCCTCTTCCAAACCAGCCACCATCTACAATCGCATAATATGAATTAGCAAGTTGATGACCCGAAGAAGCCAAGTCAGTAAAAGGATTAACGAATGCTTTAAATCGAGCATTAATATAAGATCCTGGAATCAAATCGCCTCCACTGATAAAAAGAAAGAGCAAAAAACTAAGACTAATCGTAAGCAACATCTTCCCATAACCTGAAAACCATCGCCAAGAAATTCCACTTGCACCAATCATTATCAAGGCTAAGAGCCCAATAATTGCTGTATTTCCTAAATTAGGCATACTGAGTTCCACTATCATTAGTAAGATAATCGGAAATCGCCATCCCCCTACAACTTTTTTTATGAGATTGTTACCCTTAAAAATTGCTTGAATATCATTTTTCTCAATCTCTTCTTGTCTGTTAGAAAAGATAGAAGCAAGAAACCAAACTGTAAAAAGTTTTGCAAATTCAACCGGCTGAATAGTTCCAATCCCTGGTAAGGGAATCCATCCATGCGCTCCATTCGCTGATGTATTAGGACCCACCCTTGAATAAATCATCAGCAAGATAATAATTAGAAAAATTATTTTTAAAATCTTTTCATTTTTTATAATTCTTAATTTTACTCGATAAGTAATAATTAAAGCCACAAAACTTATAATTATAAAGACTCCTTGAGAAATTGCCAATCGATAAGGAGATAGTCCTCGGTTAATTTGATAGGGGACAGTTGCTGAAAACACCATGAGTAAGCCAACAGCTGAAAGAATCAAATAAGGAATCAAAATAGATAAATCTAAAAAACTATTTTTTGTAATTTTTTTATCCATAAATGAATCCCTCTTCGTTAATTTTCCAAATGAACGCCAAGAGTATTTCTAGTTGCAAATCAATGAATAACTTTTTCTTTCTTATTTTTTTATTTTTTATTGTTGTATGAATTAATATTTTTGTCATCGGCTTGTACCTCAATTTCTGATTTATAGTAGATTTTGATTGTACAGCTCCAACTCAGAGAACTAGATTAGATTGAAGTGATAAAAATGCTTGTCCACTTTTATGCTATCTTTCTTCCTATAGCTCTCAGGGTCTGAGCCACTGTTATTCTGTGCTTCCATTTTCACCACCTCCTTTTTTATAAAAAAATTGCCTACGCCGGTTGAACGTAGACAAGGTATGATTTCAAAAAGATACACTATCAAGTGAACTAAAGTACCCAGTATCGTTCAAGCTTTAGCTCCGCAGGGCGATGTTGTTGCACTATTTCACGCCTTCTTTTTTCGACGTGAACTGTTGGCCCTCTCATCGTGTCTCCACGACTCTGCGGCAGC
>OMER01000598.1_pt1 | contig 22201 bp, 23 predicted proteins | sample 1645431 | NCBI WGS metagenome assembly OMER01 (sample SAMEA103958144, study PRJEB25191) | human gut metagenome | reverse complement strand
CGAGGCTTTAGATTTATTAAATTCATTGAAAGATGAGGACTAAATATGTTTTCTAAAAACAACCATAATTTGCCACCAATGAAGTACTTCAAAGGTCAAGAAGTTAAATTTGACTTTAATGGCGAGACTCTACAAGGAATTATAGAGATATTAGATTTTGGAGGTTGGTTTGAAGGTGACTTCCATTCATATGATGTATATGTTGCTACAACTGATACTCTATATAAACATGTTCATGAAGCCGATATTTATTTATAAAGTGCTTAATATCAAAAAAGACACCAGTAAAATACTGATGTCTTTTGCTTTTATATTGATAAGAAAATTGATTTTTTACACCAATTTCCACCAAATAATCGTCCAAAACGTTGGTATATCTGAAACAGATTAACGTTTTGAGAATTGTGATGCTTTACGGGCTTTTTTGAGACCTGGTTTTTTACGTTCAACCATACGGGCGTCACGTGTAAGGAGTCCAGCGCGTTTCAAAGCACTACGGAAGTCTGGGTCTACTTGGAGCAATGCACGAGCGATTCCGTGACGGATAGCTCCTGCTTGACCTGATACACCACCACCATTTACGTTTACGAGTGTATCGTAGCTACCTTCTGTTTGTGTAGCTGCAAATGGTTGGTTGATAACGAGACGCATGTCTGCGTGTGGGATGTAGCTTTCTACTTCACGTCCGTTAACTGTGATTTTACCAGTACCAGGTACGAGACGTACGCGTGCTACTGCATTTTTACGACGGCCTGTGCCGGCATATTGTACTTGTGCCATTATGTTCGTTCCTTCCTGATTAAATCAAACCTGTGATGTCAAGGACTTCAGGTTTTTGAGCTGTATGTGTGTGTTCTGCGCCAACAAACACTTTAAGTTTCATGCCTTGAGCACGTCCAAGTGTGTTGTGTGGAAGCATACCTTTTACTGATTTTTCAATCAAACGTACAGCATTTTTTTCACGGAGTTCACCAGCAGTAACTGATTTCAATCCACCTGGGTGAAGTGAGTGTGAGTAATATACTTTATCAGTTGCTTTTTTACCAGTCAATTTGATTTTTTCAGCGTTAACAACGATTACGAAATCACCTGTATCAGTATGTGGTGTGTATGTTGGTTTGTTTTTTCCGCGAAGTACGCTTGCGACAACTGCAGAAAGACGTCCAAGAGGAACATCAGTTGCATCGACGACGTACCATTTACGGTCAACGTTTTGAGCGTTAGCCATGAATGTAGTTTTCATCATTTTGGTTATTTTCCTTTTACTAGAATTTGTTTACAGCAGGTGTAAGAGTCCTGCAAAGTATTTTTGGGTTTCCGGGGCCACAAAAATGGGGTAAACAATACCGTTTATCATCATATCATATTATTCCTGGGTTTGTCAAGACATTTTAGGGATTATATCCCCTTTATTTACTTCTTTTCGTGGATTATGTATTTTTTAGTTTTATATCTTTTCAAATGTTTCTTTGTGGTTTTTGCTACAAGCATTATGGTAGCACTTCCATTTGAACTATGATAGACTTTTTTAAAAGGGGTTTATATAATACAAGTCCTTTTATTCAGTTAGCCCTCGGAAATTTGGGGGATTTATATAGAAAATAGGAGCTCAATGATGTTTTTAGCAATTAATGAAATTAAACATTCAAAATTAAGATATGCTCTCGTAATTGGTGTCATGTTTTTGATTTCCTATCTTGTGTTTTTCTTATCTGGTTTGGCCTATGGTTTGGCTCAAGAAAATAGAATGGCAGCTGATAAATGGAAAGCAACTGATATTTTTTTATCTGAGAAAGCCAATGATTCTCTCAATATGTCAATGATTGATTCAGATATTGCCAGTCAGGTGAAGGCGAAAGAAAAGGCAGTTCTCGCTCAAACTGCTGGGATTATTTATGATGCCAATAATGAAAATAAAAAAAATAATGTCAGTTTTTTTGGAATTAATTCAAATGAATTTTTAAATCCCAATATTCTTGAAGGGAGGGATTTTAAAAATAAGGGCGAGGTAGTAGCTGATATTAGTTTTAAAAATCAATATGATTATAAACTTGGTGATAAAATTAAATTAGCAACCAATAATGAAGTATTGACTATTGTTGGCTTTACAGATAATGCTAAATTCAATATTTCACCTGTGCTTTATACTTCTTTAGATACTTTCCAACAAATTCGTTATGGTTCAAATTCCAATTTTCAACCTAAAACTACTTACAATGCTATCGTCACGCGCGGAAAAATTAGCCAACAGCCTAAAGGGCTCCAAAAATTATCTATCAGTAAATTTATAGATAAACTTCCTGGTTATAGTGCACAAGTGTTGACCTTTGGTTTCATGATTGGCTTTCTAGTGGTTATTGCTGCGGTTGTCATTGGAATCTTTATTTATGTTCTGACAATGCAAAAAATAGCGATTTTTGGTGTAATGAAGGCTCAGGGAATTTCCAGTCGCTTTATTAGTAATTCTGTCATCGCTCAAACTTTTATTTTAGCTTTTAGTGGGGTATTAATTGGTTTGTTAGCCACTTTAGGTTCTGCGTTAATTTTACCGGAAGCTGTTCCTTTTCAAACAAATCTCCTCTTCTTTGGAGTGATTACCCTTTTAATGATTGTGGTTGCAATTGTGGGCGCTTTGTTCTCTGTCAGAGCAATTGTCAAAATTGATCCACTAAAAGCGATTGGATAGGAGAAATAATGAAAGCTATTGAATTAAAAAATGTCAAAAAATCTTTTAAGGATGGGGATGAAACAATAGAGGCTTTAAAAGAAACTAATTTCTCTGTTGATAAGGGTGAGTTTGCGGCAATCATTGGCCCCTCAGGTTCTGGGAAAAGTACCTTACTTACTATTGCCGGCGGACTGCAAAGTCCTTCTTCTGGGGAAATTTGGATTAATGGCCGAGCTTTAAATGAAAAAAAGGAGAAAGCACGCGCTAAGGTTCGTTTTGAAGAAATTGGTTTTATTTTACAAGCTTCTAATCTCGTGCCATTCCTAACAGTTAAGAAACAACTTCAATTGGTTGACAAGGTAAATAAGGCAAAAGAAAATAGAGCAGGCTTAGACTTACTCAACCGTTTGGGGCTTGAAAAATTGGTGGATAAATATCCTGAGGAACTTTCTGGTGGGGAACGGCAACGGGTAGCTATTGTTCGTGCTTTATATAATGACCCTACAATCATTTTGGCTGATGAACCGACCGTAAGTTTGGATACTGAAAAAGCTTATGAAGTGGTTAAAATATTAGCTAAGGAAGCAAAAGAAAAAAATAAGGCAACAATTATGGTCACTCATGATTTACGTTTGGTTGATTATTGTGACAAAGTTTATCTGATGGAAGATGGGCGTTTAAGTGAGAAAGTTGACTAAGTTTGAAGTCTTCGTATTTAGAATATGAAGACTTTTTTCATTATTTTACAACATGTTTGCTATAATAGATTCTAATAAGAAATTATTTTTAATAAATGGTCGGATTCTTATTCTAGAATAGCTAATTTATGGTAGAATGTTCTTATGAATATTGTTCTAAAATTAGAGACTAAAGAACGCCAACAGCTCGCTGAGAAATACAAATCCTATGAGCAAGTTTCCAAAAATCCTTACATCACTTTTTTTGCCAAGGTTGGGAAAACTTCTATCTTGGTTTATACTTCTGGAAAAGTTGTTTTTCAAGGAAACGAGGCTGAAAAATTAGCGAGTGACTTTGGTCATATTGCTCAAGTCGTTCCTCAAAAACAAACAAATCTTATTGGGACTGACGAGGTGGGCAACGGGTCATATTTTGGTGGTTTAATGGTTACTGCTAGTTTTGTCAGTGAAGAAAACTTGAATTTTCTAAAGGAAATTGGAGTCGCTGATTCTAAAAAATTAACTGACGAAAAAATTTGTCAAATTGCTCCAAAATTGATTGATAGAATTCCACATGTTGCTTTAGTGGTTGAACCTGCCAAGTATAATGAGGTGATTGCTTCTGGTTATAATGCTGTCAGCATTAAAGTTGCTCTCCATAATCAAGCCATTTATCTTCTTGAAAAACAATTAGGTCATAAGCCTGAAAATATTGTTATTGATGCTTTCACAACGGAAGCAAATTATAAAAAATATGTTAATAAAGAGCAAAATCATCCGCTGACAAAGGTAACTTTACTGACAAAAGCTGAAGATCAGTTTCTGGCTGTTGCTGTCAGTTCAATTATTTCTCGTTATCTTTTTTTAGAAAATCTAAAAAAATTATCTAAAGAATCAGGTTTCACGTTACCCAGTGGGGCAGGAAATTTATCTGACAAAATTGCAGCACAAATTATCAAAAGTCAGGGAGTTGATGCTCTGAATCAGTTAGCAAAACTTCATTTTGCTAATACACAAAAAGCGATTAAAATCGCTCAATTATAGAAAGTAAAATTATGATGAAATTTTTAAAAGAGTGGGGATTGTTTCTCTTTATAATTGTCGCTATTCTTCTCTCACGTGTCTTTCTTTGGTCACTTGTTGTTGTGGATGGTCATTCAATGGACCCAACTTTAGCTGACAAAGAACGTCTGGTTATTGTAAGAAAATCAACTATTAATCGTTTTGATATTGTTGTTGCCAAAGAAGAAACAGCCGATGGTTCAACTAAAGATATCGTGAAACGTGTCATTGGAATGCCCGGAGATACTATAAAATTCGACCATGACCAACTCACAATCAATAACAAAGTTTATCCAGAAAATTATCTCAAAGATTATCAAAAACAACTTGCTGACGGTCAGTTGGAAAAAACTTACGGTAAGTATCCTTTAACAAATGCACTCAGTGAACAAAACCGCAGTTTGTTTGTTAGTTTAGCTCAAAGCACCAAAGCATTTACCACTGACAGCACTGGTAATCCAACCTTTACAGTAAAAGTTCCTGAGGGACAATACTTCCTGATGGGAGATAATCGGGTAGTTTCTCAAGATAGTCGCGCAGTTGGAACTTTCAAGCGTTCAGCAATTGTTGGTGAAGCGAAATTACGAGTGTGGCCACTCAACAAAATTTCTTTCTTTTAAGTGAATAAATAGAAAAAGTTACTGACAGAATATCCTGTCAGTAACTTTTTTTATTTGTCATTAAATATATTTCCCAATTGAACATCAATTGAACGGTTAGCAATGTCAATTCGATCAACTTTCAAGATTGATTTGTAATCATCAATCAATCGCTCACCTTTAAATGGTCCTTCAAGAAAAACGGCAACACCGGCAAGTAAACAATCAAATTCATGAACAAGACTTCTCATTCCATTGATTGTTCCTGCGCCTTTCATGAAGTCGTCAACGATCAAAACATTTTGACCAATTGAAAGACTCCGTTTGGATAAAGTCATATTTTCAACACGAGAGCTTGAGCCTGACATATAATTTACATTAAGCGTTGCTCCTTCGGTCACTTTAGGGTCACGACGAACAATTACGAAAGGAACATCTAGAATCTCAGCAACTGACTGAGCAATTGGAATCCCTTTTGTGGCAATAGTCATGACGACATCAACTTGCTTTTCATGATACTCATGAGCAATAATTTGACCAATTTTACGAAGATTTGATGGAGTGCCTAAAATATCTGACAGATAAATATATCCTCCAGGTAAAATTCGATTTTCTTCACGTAAAAGTTCAGCAATTTCCTGACTCATTTCCAACGAACGTTCGTCAGTAATGTAAGGCGTAAACCGAACTCCTCCAAGGCTACCTGGGAAAGTTTCAACCAGACCTACTCCTTGGTTTTCAAAAACACGTTTGATAAATACTAAATCTTCTGAGATAGATGATTTGGCTACCTCATAATGTTTACTTAATTCATTTAAATTTAGCATTTGATTGGGATGATTAATTAAAAAATTTGTAAAATCAACTAAACGTTCGTTTCTTTTCATTTATTATCTCATCTCCTATTTGATAAGCTTATTATAGCATGGCATTTCCGAACATTCAAGTTTCACATGAAACAATTTTACTGACAGATTTCAGATTCATAAAATATTTTTCTGTCAGTAACGTTTCATTTTAAAATGAAAATAAAAAAAGCAGTATCACTTAGATACTGCTTTTTCACTTTTAGGAGTAAAGTTATGAAAAAATTTTTTTGGAATAAATATATTATAGCTTCACTGACTTAATGGTTCATTAAGTCAAGATAAAGTGAAACTAAACCAAAGAAAATCTTGTCAGTAAAAAAATAACCTGTCAGTACTGACAGGTTATCTCATATTATTAAAATTAAAACTTAGTCAGCGTTACGGCCGTTTTTAGCAATAATTTCTTCTTGTACTGATTTAGGTACGTCTGAATAGTGGTCAAATACCATCATGAAAGTACCACGTCCTTGTGTAGATGAACGGAGAGTAGTTGCGTAACCGAACATTTCAGCAAGTGGAACGAAAGCATTAACGATTTGTGATTTACCATGAGCTTCCATTGAGTTAACTTGACCACGACGAGCAGTCACGTGACCCATGATATCTCCAAGGTTTTCTTCAGGAACAGTGATTGTAACTTTCATCATTGGTTCAAGAATTGCTGGTTTAGCAGTTTTAGCAGCTTCTTTCATTGCAAGAGAAGCGGCAACCTTGAAGGCAGTTTCTGATGAATCGACATCATGGTATGAACCATCATAAAGTTTAGCTTTAATGTCAACCATTGGGTATCCAGCAAGGACACCGTTAGCCATAGTTTCTACCAAACCTTTTTCAACGGCTGGTACGAATTCACGAGGAACGACACCACCGACGATAGCATTTTCAAATTCAAATCCAGCGCCTTCTTCGTTAGGTGTGAATTCGATCCATACGTCACCATATTGACCTTTACCACCTGATTGACGTTTGAAGAATCCACGTGCTGAAGTTCCAGCGCGGAATGTTTCACGGTAAGCAACTTGAGGCGCACCAACGTTTGCTTCAACTTTGAATTCACGTTTCATACGGTCAACAAGAACGTCCAAGTGAAGTTCACCCATACCAGAGATAACTGTTTCACCAGTTTCTGGGTTTGTTTCAACACGGAAAGTTGGATCTTCTTCAGCCAATTTTTGAAGGGCAACACCCATTTTATCTTGGTCAGCTTTAGTTTTAGGTTCAACCATCAATTGGATAACTGGTTCTGGAACTTCAATTGATTCAAGGATGATTTTAGCTTTTTCATCTGTCAATGAGTCACCAGTTGTTGTATTTTTCAAACCAACAGCAGCGGCGATATCCCCAGCATAAACTGTTTGGATTTCTTTACGAGTGTTAGCGTGCATTTGAAGAATACGTCCGATACGTTCACGTTTACCTTTTGAAGTATTCAAAACGTATGAACCAGCATCAAGTGTACCTGAGTAAACGCGGAAGAATGAAAGACGTCCAACAAATGGGTCAGTCATGATTTTGAAAGCAAGAGCTGCAAATGGTTCTTCATCTGAAGCTGGGCGTTCGTCTTCTTCGTCTGTATCTGGGTTAACACCTTGGATTGCAGGGATATCAAGTGGGCTTGGAAGGTAGTCAATAACTGCATCAAGCATCATTTGAACACCTTTGTTCTTGAAGGCAGAACCAGCAAGCATTGGGTAGAAGTCAACATTGATTGTTGCTTTACGGATAGCAGCTTTAAGTTCTGCTTCTGGAATTTCTTCACCAGCAAAATATTTTTCCATGATATCTTCATCGAAATCAGCAATTGCTTCGATGAGTTTTTCACGCCATTCGTTTGCAAGTTCTGTGTATTCTTCAGCATTGAAATCCAAAGCTGCCAATTCAGCGTTAAATTCGTCTGAACCTACAACAGTTTCTTTAATATCTGTACCAAGGTCGTTAGTATAGATTTCAGATTTCATAGTTACCAAGTCAATGATACCGATGAAGTCATCTTCTGCACCAATTGGAATTTGGATTGGATGAGCATTAGCACCCAAACGATCTCCCAAAGTAGAAAGTGAGTAGTAGAAATCAGCACCGATTTTGTCCATTTTGTTAGCAAAAACGATACGTGGAACACCGTATTCAGTCGCTTGACGCCATACAGTTTCTGTTTGTGGTTCAACACCTGATTGAGCATCAAGAACGGTAACAGCACCATCAAGAACACGGAGTGAACGTTGTACTTCGATTGTGAAGTCCACGTGACCTGGTGTGTCAATGATATTTACGCGGTTACCTTTCCATTCAGCAGTTGTTGCTGCAGATGTGATTGTGATACCACGTTCTTGTTCTTGCTCCATCCAGTCCATTTGTGATGCACCTTCGTGAGTTTCACCGATTTTATGGATTTTACCAGTGTAGTAAAGAACACGTTCAGTTGTTGTTGTTTTACCAGCATCGACGTGGGCCATGATACCGATATTACGTGTATTAGCAAGTGAAAATTCGCGAGCCATTTTGTTCTCCTATTTGATTTTAGTCATGAGAATTTCTCATTAGTTTTATTGTATCAAATTAATGTTAAAAAATTAAAACAAAACCGAGCAGGCGAGGAGCCCAAGCCCGGTAATGTTCGTTTTTTTACATCAATTCGATGTTACTTTACAATCTTTAAGACTGATCGTAAAATTTATTTGCTAAGCAGAAGCGAGAAAGAAGGTTCCGAAGCGTACTATAGAGTACGCGAGGGTTCTTCTGACGAAGCAGCTGCAACGCAAATAGATTTTACCAGCGGAAGTGAGCGAACGCACGGTTAGCTTCAGCCATTTTGTGAGTATCTTCACGTTTTTTGACTGCTGCACCTGTGTTGTTAGCTGCATCCAAGATTTCTTTTGCAAGACGATCTTGCATTGTGTGTTCACCACGGTTACGAGCGATTGTTACCAACCAACGAAGTCCAAGAGTTGTACGACGTTCTGGACGAACTTCAACTGGGACTTGATAGTTAGAACCACCGACACGACGAGCGCGAACTTCAAGAACTGGCATGATGTTTTCCATAGCAGTTTCGAAGACTTCGAGTGGGTTGTTTCCAGTAGCTTCTTCAATTTGTTTGAAGGCACCGTAAACGATTTGAGACGCAACACCACGTTTACCATCAAGCATAACGCGGTTGATAAGACGAGTTACGACGATTGAGTTGTACATTGGATCTGCCAAAACTTCACGTTTTGGGGCACGATTTTTACGCATTCTTACTTATCTCCCTTCTTAAGCTTTTGGTTTTTTAGCACCGTATTTAGAACGGCTTTGTTTACGGTCAGCGACACCTGCTGTATCAAGTGCACCACGAACGATATGGTAACGTACCCCTGGAAGGTCTTTTACACGTCCACCACGAAGAAGTACAACACTGTGTTCTTGGAGGTTGTGTCCGATACCTGGGATGTACGCTGTTACTTCCATAAGGTTTGAAAGACGTACACGCGCGAATTTACGAAGCGCTGAGTTAGGTTTTTTAGGAGTCATAGTACCAACACGAGTTGCTACTCCACGTTTTTGTGGGCTTGCAAGTTTAGTTTGTACTTTTTTACGGCTGTTGTAGCCAACGTTCATTGCTGGTGATTTAGATTTAGTCACTTGAGCACGACGTGGTTTGCGTACCAATTGGTTAATTGTAGGCATTTTACTGTCTGCTTTTTGTATTTTTCCACATTTTTATGCGAAGCGATGAGAAATACAAAAGCATTCCTTTCTTTTTATTGGATGGCGAATCGCCAATTTTTTAGTCAGTATATGGTCGCTTAAGCCAAGTTCTGACAAGAAGTTTAGCAACTTATACAAGTTCTCCTGAGAGTCCAAAGTAAAAAGTACCGTTTAATATAATATCATTTTTTATAACAATTGTCAATCTATTTTTTAGAATTGACTTTGAAAAAATAAAACTATTTAATTATCTATCAAGTTTTGAATCTATTGTACCTTACGAATAGACTATGGTATAATCGAGTCATGAAAAAAATTGCAATTATTTTTTGTAGTTTCCTGATTAGTCTGTCAGTCCTTTCGGGCTTTTCTGTCAGTGCTGCTACGACTCCAACGACAAATGATTTTACAGTTGCTGCTAAATCAGCAATTGCTATTGATGCCTCAAGTGGTAAAATTTTATACGCGCAAAATGCTGATGATGCAAGCACTCGGATCGCCTCTATCACTAAATTACTGACAGCCTATTTAGTTTACAAAAATGTAGCTGAAAATAAATTGACTTGGAATACTAAAGTTCCTATTTCAGATTATGCTTATGAATTAACTCAAAATTCTAATGCTTCCAATATTCCCCTTGCTCAAAATGGTCAATATACTGTCAAAGATTTATTGAATGCTTTACTTCTTCCGTCAGCAAATTCTGCTGCTGTCGCTTTAGCTGAAAAAATTGCTGGTTCAGAACCAAAATTTGTTGATATGATGACAAAACAAATGAAAGACTGGGGAATTACTGACAGCCATCTCGTCAATGCTTCTGGCTTACCAAATGATGATTTAAACGGTCATATTTATCCAGGGTCTGGTGCTTCAGCAACAAACACAATGAGCGCAAAGGCTGTAGCAACACTTAGTTATCATCTTATTCAAGATTTTCCAGAAATTCTTCAAATCACTAAAAAAACAGAAATTCCTTTTGATACCGGCAATGAAGCAAAGATGACCTTAACTAATACCAATCAAATGCTTAGTGGTTTTTCTACTTCAAGAACTGGTGTGGATGGCTTGAAAACAGGTTCAACAAGTTTTCAAATTGACTGTTTTGCTGGAACAACAAATCAAAACGGCTTTAGAATCATTACGGTTGTTTTAGAAGCTACAGATCCTGCTGCTGACAACTCAACTCCTTTCACCCTCACAAATCAACTGATGAACTATGTTTATGGTCATTGGCGTACGACCAGTCTTGTGCAAAAAAATCAATCCTTAGATGATTTTAAAGAAATTGCTGTGACTGATGGAAAAGAAAAATCTGTTCAACTCGTTGCTCCACAAAATATCACTCCCGTTGTTCCTTATGCTACAGATGGTAGTGCAGATACAAAATCACTGACAGTCAAATTCAGTAAGGAAAAAACAGCCTCCGTTGAAGCAACTGTGACTAAAAACCAAAAACTTGTCACACTTTCTACTACAGTAAAGGATAGTTTAGGCTATCTTCCAAATTGTACCGCAGAACAAATTCCATTGGTTGCTAAGAAAACTGTCCCCCGTAGTAGCGCTCCAAAGGTTTTTTGGAATCATTTTGTAAATTTCGTTAATGAAAAACTATAAAATTTTACTGACAGAAAACTTGTCAGAAAATTAACTCACAAAAAAAGCCGTCAATTTACTGACAGCTTTTTTATTATCCTTTAGATTTTACAATTGCAAGTAAAATTGCACCTGTTACGAATAGAACAATCCCAATTCCAACATAAACCAATTCTTTTTTGGTTTTCTTTTCACCAAGGAAGAGAATTCCTCCAATAGTTGAAATGATAACACCTAATTGTGAGAATGAAAAGGCAATTACGTTACCAGCAGCGTTTGCAGCCATAAGCATAAAGATATTACCTACACCAAACATTGCTCCATCAATCATATTTTCATAAACATATTTATCCATTTTAATTTTGAAACGACCCATCACAAGTGCTCCAAAGATCATTCCAACTGACATTGGCAAGATAATTGTCAATGCATCAAAATGAACATTGAACCAAAGTACTGCTAAGTTATTGAAAAGAATAACATAGATAACATATCCCAAAGTTGAGTAAGTTAAAGCAGTCAATCCTTTAGTATAATTACGTCCTTCTTCAACAACTGCATTTTCTGGGTCACGTTTAGCTGAGAAATAGAACCCAACTACCAAAACAGCCATCGCAATAAATCCGAGAATAAATTGAATTTGTTTTGTCCATTCGTGGAAAGCAAAAACCCCAATCAAGCCACCAATTACTAATTGACTCCCTGATGAAAGCGGACTTGCTACTGAAACACCCATGTATTTCATTGAATTAAACTGACCAAATTGTCCAATTACCCAAAGCAATCCACCAATAAATCCAATTAAGAAAATTTGCCATGTCAACGTTGGCATGCGGAATAAGAAAACAATAAGTGCAAAAACAAAAGCGCCCAAAGTCATTCCAAGTGTTTGTTGTTTAGCATCACCACCAAATTTATTAGCTACAAATCCGATAGAACCCCAAGCAAACATTGGAACAAGCGCGAGAAGAACTCCTTGCATGTGTATATTTACCTCTTTAAAATAATTTTTTACTTAAAAAATTAAGCATTTCTCTATTTTACTCTTTTTTTTGGAAAAAACAAGAGATAAAAGAATACATAAGATTCACAACTGTTCAAGTAAATTTATTTTCTTTTTTCGATTAGGACTAAAATTGGCGGCGTATGAATTTGGTTAAGAGGTGCATAAGAAGTCACTTCCCAGTCCTTTTGTGGCAAACTAGAAGTCCACTTAATAACGGCATCTTTTTCTTCCATTCCCCCCTCGTGACCGTAATAAATCATAATCGCAATTCTTCCACCTACAACTAACTGATTAGTCAAAGCATCTAGAGCAGTCAAAGTGGTATCAGCCTTTGTAACCACACTTTTATCAGTTTTGGGTAAGTATCCAAGATTAAAAATAGCTGCTTTGATTGGCTCTTTGACATATTCAGAAAGCTTTTCATGACCAGACAAAACTAGATTTACTAACGGCTCTGTCAGTAAATTCGAGAGATTTTTTTCAAATATTTGATTCTTTATTCCAGCATCATCTAAACGTTTTTCAGTTGCATTTAGCGCTTCTTCTTGCACATCAAAAGCATATACATTCGCCCCTAATTCCGCTAAAAATTGAGTATCATAACCATTCCCCATCGTTGCATCCACCACAACATCATTAGTTTTGATGATATCTTTCAACATCCAGTGAGCCATTTCTAACTGTTTTAACATTTATTTCCTCATCACTTTCTAATTATTTTTATATACCAATTTCAGTTTTACTGACAGATTTTCAATTTCTTTCCTATTATAACACCAAATTCAATAAAAAAGAGATGAATAAAAATTCACCTCCTGTCAGTTAAAATGTAATTAGATCACTAAGCCGAACATCTTTACAACCTTGAACACTTCCTCGCCGTTCCATTTCAGCATCAATACTATTCAAAACTTCCCACTTTTTTAAAGACCACATAGGTCCAATAATTAAATCCCGCGGAGCATCTCCTGTTAAACGATGAATAACAATTTCTTTTGGAATCATCTCTAATTGGTCACAAATCACTTTTACATATTCTTCTTGCGACATCAGCTGTAATTTTCCTTCATGATAATCACGTTGCAAACGAGTTTGCTTCATCAAATGAAGTAAATGTAATTTCACACCTTGAATATCAGAATCTAAAACCATTCGACGAACATTTTCTAACATCATCTCACTAGTTTCACCAGGTAAACCATTGATTAAGTGAGTACAAACATTAATATTATGAAGCCTCAATCTCTTCACCGCATCTACATAGGTTTCATAATCATGAGCTCGATTAATCAAATCTGATGTTTCTTCATAAGTAGTCTGCAAACCCAAATCAATCCAAACTTCCATTCGACGATTTAATTCTGCCAAGTAATCCACAACGTCATCTGGTAAACAGTCAGGACGAGTACCAATTGAAATACCTACAACATCTGGTTGGTTTACCGCTTGTTCAAAACGCTCTCTCAGTACTTCAACAGGCGCGTGAGTATTAGTGAAATTTTGGAAATAAACAATATATTTCTTCACTCCAGGCCACTTTTTATGAAATTGAGCCACTTCGGCAGCAAATTGGTCCGCAATTGGAGCTTCTGGCTCCAAAATCATGTCCCCTGAACCAGATACTGTACAAAAAGTACATCCACCATGAGCAACCGTACCATCCCGATTAGGGCAGTCAAAACCAGCATCAATAGGAACTTTAAATATTTTTTCACCAAAATTGGTTCGCAAATATTCATTCCAAGTTGTATATCTCTTTTGCATTCTATATCATCTCTCCGTTTATCAAATTATATCAAAATTTCTTAAACATTTTCTGTATTTATAATAAAAAAAGAGACCCGTAGGTCTCTTAAAAGCTGCGGATGTCAGACTCGAACTGACGACATCATGATTAACAGTCATGCGCTACTACCAACTGAGCTAATCCGCAATGTAAACTTGGCATCGACTTTATCTCCCAGGGGGCAACCCCCAAGTACTTCCAGCGCAAAAGGACTTGACTTCTGTGTTCGACATGGGAACAGGTATATCTCCTATGCAATAAATACCAAATATGGGAATTCCAGGATTCGAACCTGGGACCCCTGCGTTATCAACACAGTGCTCTAACCAACTGAGCTAAACTCCCAAAATATTAAGTTAAGCGGATGACGAGAATCGAACTCGCGTAGCCAGCTTGGAAGGCTGGGGTTCTACCATTAAACTACATCCGCTAACAAAGAATGGCGCGAGACGGAATCGAACCGCCGACACATGGAGCTTCAATCCATTGCTCTACCAACTGAGCTACCGAGCCAAAATTGCGGGAATAGGATTTGAACCTATGACCTTCGGGTTATGAGCCCGACGAGCTACCTAGCTGCTCCATCCCGCGATAATTAAAAAGGAGGATGTGGGATTCGAACCCACGCACGCTTTTACACGCCTGACGGTTTTCAAGACCGTTCCCTTCAGCCGGACTTGGGTAATCCTCCAGATATAGTCCGTACGGGATTCGAACCCGTGTTACCGCCGTGAAAAGGCGGTGTCTTAACCCCTTGACCAACGGACCATATATTGTTGTGCTGTCTCAAACAGTACTTTTCTATTATACACTTTTATATTTTTTTGTCAAGAATAAACTGTGTTATCTTTTCAAAATAATATTTTAGATGAATAATAAGAAAGTCAGTCGTCTCAAACGACAACTATTTAATTATATCAAAATATTATTTTTTGTCAAGAATAAACTAGACCACTTATTCTAAAACATAAAAAAAAAGAAAAACAGCCTTATTCGGCTGTTTCATCTTCTGATTTTTCCTTATTTTCTTCTGGTTTAGAATCTGTTTTTTCATCACCATTATAGATATTAATGTTTGAAAAATCATCAACATTCGCATTTGCATCTTTGAGAGATTCTTCAAATGTTTTTGGTTCTGGTACTTCTGCTGCCGCTGCTTCATCAGGCATTTTTCCTGTTTTGAAGAGTGACATGATTTGTTTCGCATCAAGTGTTTCATATTTAAGCAGAGCTTCCGCAATTGCTTTATGTTGCTCACGGTGTGTTTCAATTGCTTCTTTAGCACGGTCATAAGCTTCACCGAGAATACGACGCACTTCATCATCAATCATAACAGCAGTTGCTTCTGAGTAAGTCTTAGTTTGACCATAGTCGCGACCAATAAATACTTGATGGTCTCCTTCATAAGATACCATACCAAGTTTCTTAGACATCCCATATTCAGTTACCATTGAACGAGCAATGTGTGTTGCTTTTTCGATATCATTTGATGCCCCTGGAGTAGCTACACCAAAGACAATTTCTTCACCAAGTCGTCCACCCATAAGGCTGGCAAGTTGGTCTTGAAGATGGAAATTAGTTGGTTGCATGATTTCTTCATCTGGAAGAGCAAGCATGTAACCACCGATGCGTCCACGTGGAACAACGGTAACTTTACGAACAGTAGAGCCATTTTCAAGAACGAGTCCAACAATAGCGTGACCTGCTTCGTGGTAAGCCACGATTTCACGTTCGCGCATTGATTGAATACGATCTTTCTTAGCTGGACCAGCCATTGCACGGTCCATTCCTTCATCAATGTCAGCAGCATTGATTTCTTTTTTATTTTGACGTGCAGCAACAAGTGCAGCTTCATTCAAAACATTTTCCAAATCAGCTCCGACATAGCCTGGAGTTTGTGTAGCAACATTGTGCAAATCAACATCACTTGCTAAAGGTTTGTTTTTAGCATGAACTTTAAGAACGGCTTCACGACCTTTAACATCTGGAGCTCCGACCAAGACTTTACGGTCAAAACGACCTGGACGTAAAAGTGCTGGGTCAAGCACATCTGAACGGTTAGTTGCAGCAATAACGATTACTGAGTTGCCATCATCTTGGAAACCATCCATTTCAACGAGCAATTGGTTAAGGGTTTGTTCACGTTCATCGTTACCACCACCAAGACCTGCGCCACGTTGACGACCAACAGCATCAATTTCATCAATAAAGATAATTGATGGTGCAGTTTTCTTAGCATTTTCAAATAAGTCACGGACACGTGAGGCACCGACACCGACAAACATTTCAACGAAATCAGAACCTGAGATACTATAGAAAGGAACTCCTGCTTCACCGGCAACAGCCTTAGCAAGCAATGTTTTACCTGTACCTGGAGGGCCTTCAAGAAGAACACCTGCTGGGATACGAGCTCCTAAATCATGATATTTTTTCGGATTTTTAAGGAAATCAACAACTTCTACAAGCTCTTGTTTTTCCTCTTCAGAACCGGCAACGTCAGCAAAACGAACTTTAGATGTTTTACCATCTTGTTGTTTAGCACGAGATTTACCGAAGGACATCGGATTTCCACCGCCGCCTCCGCCACGAGCGCCCATTCCGCCCATCATGAGCCAGAAGATACCAACAAATAGAAGCATTGGAATGATATATGAGAGAATTTGAACCCACATACCACTTGATGAAGCTTGAACAACACTAAGTTTTACATCATTACTTTTAGCTGCATTTTGGATATCCTTGACAACACTGTCAGTTGGAATAATATAAGCTTGGAAGTTTTTAACTTCACTACTAGAATTACCTAAAAGTGGGAAATTATTTGTTCCTTTTACTTTTACAGGTTCTTTATATTCACCTGTTACAGTAATTAAGCTATCAGAAGGTTGCATTGTGACGTTTTCAATCTTGTTACCGTCAAGTTTCGTCATCAATTGTGAATAGCTAATTTTATCCACGCTCGATTGATTACTACTGAAGAAGAAATTGAAACCGACAACAACAACAATAGCCAAGATTACCCACATCAAGATATTTTTTACAAAATTTCCTTGTTTTGGTTGTTTGTTGTTATTCATATTTTCCTTATCTTTTGTTTATTTATTATTAGAAAAGCCAAGAATTTACTTCTTAGTATCACTGGTAATAAAGGATACAGGCTAGTCAATAACAGCTATACCTAGTTATAGCATATTTCCTTTTGGAATGCTAATAGTAAGTATTGGTCAGAGATTTTTTCATACTTTAGTCTGAGAAAACTTTAGATGACTAAAATCAACGAATTATTTGTTATAAACTTCTGGTTTTAAAACTCCGACATATGGAAGATTACGATAGTTTTCTTCGTAGTCCAAACCAAATCCAACAACAAATTCATTAGGAATTGTAAAACCTGAATAATCTGGTTTAATTTCAACAATTCGTCCTTCTGGTTTGTCAAGAAGTGTTACAATTTTTACGTTTGCTCCACGATGTTCCAAAAGTTCTTTTAGATATTTTAAAGTACGACCAGTATCAATAATATCCTCAACAATCAAAATTTCACGACCTTTGACTGCTGTATCAACATCTAAAATCAATTTTACTTCACCAGAAGATTTTGTACCGCCGTGATAACTTGATACAGTCATAAAGTCAGTTTCTAAGTGACAATCAATATGTTTGATTAATTCAGCTAAGAAAGGAACTGAACCACGAAGAATTCCTAAGACTAATGGATTTTTTCCTTCGTATTCTTTTGTTAATATTTCTCCAAGTTCTTTGGATTTTTCTATAATTTCTTCTTCTGAAACTAATACTTTTTCAATGGCCTTATCAAGATTTTTTTCGAGCATCGTTGATTTCCTCTCCTATACTGGGTTTGACCCATAATATTCTTCTAATTTTATCATTTTTGAGCATTTTACTCAAATCAGAACACGCAAGACCGACAATGGCATAGAGTTTTTTATCAACGAAGATAAGTGGATTCTCTCGGGCCTTTAATGGAACTTTGTTATCAATAAAAAACTTGCGTAATTTTTTATGATGACCATTGATTAGAATTTGATCCCCAGGCTGGCGTTTACGAATTTCAAGCTCTCCTTCAAGAGGCAAATAAACCTCCATAAATGATTCATCTTGTGGATTTTCACTTACAATTTCTACTGAATTCTCCCTTTCAAGTTGAATTTTTTCAAGATAAAAGAAATCTTTAGTCTTCACAAAATAAAATTCCTTATTCAATTTTGCGAAATATTGTTGAGGGCGATTGATAATATGAAGTACTTCCGCAAATTTTTTCTTACTTACTTCTATTTCTGGATATTGAGCAAAAAATGCTTGTAAGATAAAATGTTGTAATTCTTTTGTTTGGGAGATAAATTTTTCAGATGATATTTTTTCATCAACAATTTCAAGTTCCGAAATTTTTTGATTAATTACTGCCAACGCCTTTTTAATTTCCAAGCTCAAATCACTGATTGATTGTGAAAATTGAGGATTTTCTTTTGTTAATTCTGGAATTAGTTGATTACGTATTCTATTTCTAAAATAATCTAGTCCTTGATTTGTTGAATCTTCATAATAGGTTTGTGCATCAAGTTCTTCTTTTGTAAATTTCAATAATGGTCTGATTAATTGCCCACCTGCAAAAGGTTGACGGTCAGCAATGCCCTGAAGACTTCTCAAAGGACGTCCTGTAATTTGACGCATTAATACCGTTTCAACAAGATCTCCTTGATGATGAGCTGTCAGCAAAATATTGTAATTTTCTCTTATCATTAGCTTTTCAAAAAACTGATAACGGAAATCACGGGCATTTTTTTCTGTAAACTCTCCTGTAAACTTGTCAATATAAATTGGTACTTTAAGTTTTGTTGCCATTTCTCGAAGAGCAATTTCTTCAAACTTTGACTCTTCTCGTAAGCCATGATTAATGTGAGCCAGTCCCAGTTCAATACCGAGAACTTCTTTTAAATCATAGAGCCAGTTAAAAAGAGTCATTGAGTCTTTACCACCTGATAAAGCCAATAATATTTTTGAATCTTTATCAAAATAGTGTTCATCTTTGACTATTTTTAAAAATTTACGTTGAGCTGGTGTCATTTCATAACTCCATAAACATCTTGAGAAATTGCTTTTATTTCATCATCAGTTGCCCCATCAGTTTCAATCACCAAAAGATATGGTTTACTTGCAAATACAATGGCTGCATCATGATTATCTGTATCTGCACCACCAATTTTGTGAGCAACTGATATATTTTTAGGAACGCCTGCTCTAATTTTAACATCATCAAAAGAGGTATCAAATAAAGCGTTAAAGGAAGCCCCTCCTTCATTATAAAGAGCTTCTAGCATTCTACCTACCATTTGAGCTGAGGCATTTCGCTCTTTTGGATTCCACTCTTGTCCAGCAATCCTATTTATTTCTTTTTGATAGTTTGGATTAAACTCTTGGGTTTCATAATAGGCGAGCATATTACTTCCGACATTGTCTGAGAGTTTGGCTGTTCTATTGATGACATCCTGAAGACTGTAATATTTATTATCTGCTGTTTTTGGTAAATTTCCAGTTCCTTCTGGTTTATAACTTCCATAAAAAGTATTAATGGCTGGGGTGTACAATAGTTTGTCATCAAGTGAAGCCAAACCTTCATTAAGTCGTTTTTGAGTCCAATAAAGAATTGGAATTTTAGAAAGACTTGCTGAATACATTTTCTGTTCTTGGTTTACACCAGCTGTAAACTTATCGTCAAGTTCTTTGACATAGATTGAATACTTTTTGTCATTGTATTTCTGATTCAATAATGCCTGAACTTGTTTGATTTTTGGATTTTCCAAAGAAATATCATTTTCTGAAACCCAACCCGTTTGGCCATTATCTAAAGATACTTCGTAGTAAGTTCCCCAGTTAGTCTTAGCGATTTTGTCAGCAGAAAGTTGATGACTGCCACTTAAATTTGTCATTATTTGATTATCATAAGTGGTTACGGGGTTGTAAAATACATTGACACTTTTATCAGTATATATTGTTGTATTTGTTGACTCTCTAGAAATTGTAAGATCTGATATCACAGCTTTTTTGTCAGTAGAAATATACTTTCCAGTCTTTAACTTAAAGGATTTTCCAAGAATTTCGACAATATCTAATTGTGTCTTAGCTGCAATTTTACCAACTGATTTGGTAAGGTTTGAGTCCTCATAAGTTGTTAACTCTTGATAAGCCACTGCTCTTTGGGGGATTGAAGTCCAAGTTTCAGTTTCTTTTTCTTTGTCTGTAACTTTGTCAGCTACAACAATATTTTTGGATTTACTGACCTTTTTGTCAGCAAAATATCTTGTTTGTGAAAAAGCAAAAAAGCCTGTGATAATCATTAAAAGCATCACCAAGGCCACTCCACTATTAATTTTTGTTCTCTGTTTTTGCATGATTAAAACCTTGCCCAACATCTTATCCATTCCATAGAATAATTTCTGTTGTAATCTTTATCTTTTTAATTCCTAGAATTTTTCATAAAATAGGTGCTATTTTTAGTCAATAGAATAGTCAAAGAAAAAACTAAATAATATTTTTTCTTTTTAATTATTTAGTTCAATTCACGATTTTTTTGCTCAAGTTCTGTAAGTCTTTGGTGACTTGTTTCTAAAAATTCGGCATAGACATTTTTAAAAATTTTTTCTTGATAATTTAAATCAACCTTACCATCTTCGTGTATTTTTGAAATTTCAACACCAATCAAATCTCCAATTTGTACTTTGGGTACATTTTTAGGGATTTGTGACCAACGCAAAAGTCCTCTATTTTTACTGACAGCTTTGTCAGCAAGTTTTTCTGTACTTTCGTCAAGTTTGTCAGTAGAAATTTTTACAAAAAGTCCAAATCTTGTAATGTTTTCAACTTGTCCAATCATTATTTTGACCCGTTACTTCCAATCAAGGGACTGTCAGTAGTAAAAACTTTTTCATCACTTTGTGAATATTCTTGACCGTCACTCCGAGCAAATTTTTGGAGATAGTTAGGATCCTGAAGTTTTGATATTTCTTCTTTTTTAATCGTTACTTCTTTAGAAAGACTCTCATATTGTTTCTTTGCACTTTGTTCTAAAGCTACTTGACTGTGCAAAGTTTCATATGATTTTATCAAACTCATACTTGCTAAACTAAAAAGTAAAATTGCCACGATCAAAATAAGCCCTAAATGTTTTCTTTTTGGTACTGGGTTTAAATTTCTTTTTTTATGCTTCTGAGTGTACTTATTATTTAGTTGAATCACTTGCTTTGCCATGACAACCTCCAATCTATTTTGATGATAATTACTCAACTTCTTCTGTAATACGAGTTTCGCTAATCATTTCATACATTTTATCAGCATCTTCTTTACGTGTAAACTCTTTTAATTCAGCAACCCGAACTTCAACAATTTTATTTCCGAAACGAATTTCAATTGTGTCATTAAATTTTACATCAGATGAAGATTTCGCTAATTTTCCATTAATTTTAATCCGACCTTTGTCGGCAACTTCTTTCGCAACTGGTCGACGTTTAATCAAGCGCGAAACTTTTAAAAACTTATCTAATCTCATGGTTTGATTATAACATATTTCATTTTGTTTGAAAATGCCTTTATTCATAATAATAAGGCTCCATCATTAGTGACAGAACCTTATTAAATTACTGACAGACCTGTCAGTAATTTTTTTATTATTTTGAACGTCTAAGTTCTTGATATTCAAGCCTTGCTGCTTTGGCATCTTCTTTCATTGTTGGATAAGCTTTTTTAATATCATTAGCTGAAATAAAGAAGAAAACAATCGCAATAATTTCAATTGGAAGTAGAATAAGACTTGAAAATCCTAAAGCAATATTTCCTGTCCCACCCGCTGAAACTTCGGTAACTAATAAAACCATAAGAATAACTCCTAAGCCTTGAGTTACATACATTAAAATTGGCGCCACATGTTTTCTTTTTCTTACTAAATCCAGTTTACTTGCCCAAACATGAGCAAAAATCACAAAAACAAAAACGATTGTTCCAAAAGTTCCTTTATTGTACCCCACTAAAGATAATAGAAAAACAAGAATAATAAAGATTGGAATAATAAGATAGTAAGAATAAGTTTGATAAGGACGGCTTTTTTCTCTCAACTCCGCTTTTGCTGCTTTTAAATCCACTTTTATAAATCTCCTTTAAGATATGAGTTTAATTTTATAAATTACATCTTGAGAATTTTTTCTCTTTATGTTTTTTATTTCCATAAAATTATTAAACTCTA
>OMER01000570.1_pt1 | contig 23270 bp, 27 predicted proteins | sample 1645431 | NCBI WGS metagenome assembly OMER01 (sample SAMEA103958144, study PRJEB25191) | human gut metagenome | reverse complement strand
TCGGCTTTGCGATACCATTTGCACCTTGACCTCTGATACGATAAAGAGCATTACACGTCGTAGTTGGATAATCAATTGTTTTAATTTGGTTTTAGTATTACTTTGCGTTCGGCAGCATCGAGGATTATTTCAAATACCGCGCTGCAGTCATGCGCGCCTATCCCGCAGCCCACTTCCCGGTTTGGGATGGCTATGACCACATGCAGTATCAGATCCGCGACCCGCAGGGCTTCGCGGCGCTGCTGCGGTCGCTTATGGAGCAGGACGTCCTGCCGCCGCTGCCGCTGCTTCACATGCTGTAAACCGGGCCGTACATCGGCCATCTCATAGACAGGACATGTGAAAAATATGTTGTACTCTGAAAAATCGAAAGCCTTTGAAGCCGCACACCCGTGCGCGTATCTGACGGTGGACGGAGCCAGCTTCCGCTATGTTCTGAGCGGACAGCACGTCGGAAAAACACTTGTGCTGCTCAACGGCGGCATGAACACGCTGGAAATGTGGATGGACTATGTAGAGCCGCTCTCCAACGCCTGCCGCGTTCTGCTCTTCGACTATCCGCAGGAGCTGCGCACCAATCAGGCGCTCGTGGCAGGGATGCACGCATTCTTCGCTAAGCTCGGCGTCCGCTCCCCGATCTTTGTCGGCGCCAGCGACGGCGGCATGGTCGCGCAGATCTATGTGCAGAGGTATCCGGGCGAGACCGGCGGCATGGACGAAAACACGCTGAAAAGCCTGAAAAGGAAATACCGCCTCGCGCCGCTCATGCTCTGGTACATGAAGCACTGCAATTATGAAAAGCTCAAGCCGACGCTCATCAAGGCCGGTATGAGCCACATCCGCAACGAAAGCGCCGATGAGATCGCCTACGCGCAGGATATGTTTGAGACGATCTTCAAGGACTACAAGCAGGAAAAGGACGTACATATTTCCGGCCTGCTTGCCGACCTGATGCACCAGAAGCCGGTCACGGCAGAGGATTTTGCGGCGCTGGGGGCAAGATCCTCCTGATCCTGCCCGATCAGGATTTCTTCTCCGGGAAAATGCAGGAGGATCTTATCCGGCTGATGCACAGGCCGAAGATCTCCTACGTCTCGGGCGGGCACCTGTCTGCCGTATTGCAGGCAGACGACTACGTCCGGGCGATCCTTGATTATCTGAAAACCATGCAATGATCGCGCAAAACGGCCCGCACCGGTGTTCCGGTGCGGGCCGTCGTTTCTCTCATGCTGTTTTTCTTCCGGTGTCCAAAGCGCTCCCCTATCCGTTCGTGAAATGGTAGGAATGGCCCGGATCGTAGGCCATTTTGTTGCTGGCCGTCACGAAATCCATGAAGCGGTTGGCGGCGGGCGTCGGCGTGACGCCTCGAAGGGTACACATCACGACCGCGCGCGGCGGGATGGTAAAGTCGGTTTTCAGCGGCAGGATCACGCCCCGTCCAAGCCCGGACAGGGAGAATTCCTCCGTCACGCAGGCGACGCCAAGTCCAATCCGCGCCAGCGCGACCAGAAGATTGTGCGACCCAAGCTCGATCTCCGGCTGGATCGTCACGCCGTGCTCCTGGAAATAGCGCTCGACATACAGACGGGAGCTGGCCTTGCGTTCGAGCAAAATCAGCGGGAATTCCGCAATCTCCTGCACGGTATACGGATGGTCGAAGTCGCAGTCATAGTCCGGCGCGGCGACAAAGATGGTATGCGTGTCCACGCAGTGGCGCACGCAGTAGACCTCCGCGTCCTGTTCTTCGCTTGCAAAGGCGATATCCACCTGACCGCCGCGCAGATAGTCGAGCACCATCCGGCTCGTGCCGTTCAGGATGCGGATGCGGATGTCCGGATATGCCTTGTGGAACGCCTCCAGACGCGAGACGAGATATGTTTTGGTCACGGTGTCGCTCGCGCCGATGATCAGCTCACCGGTCAGCAGCTGCCGCGACTGCGCCAGCTTTTCTTCTCCGTTCTGGATCAGCCCCAGCGCGCGCGTTACATACTCGAGAAGCGTCCGCCCTTCCGAGGTCAGCATCACGCCGCGCGTGCTCCGGGAGAACAGGCGCACCTGAAGCTGCTCCTCGAGCTGCTTGATCGACTGGCTGACCGCGGACTGGGAAATATACAGATTCTGCGCCGCTGCGGAGATATTGCCCATCTTGGCTACCTCCTGAAACACACGGTAAAGCTCCAATTTGACTGCCATTTCAGCCTCCATAAGTCATCTTAATATTTCAGATTAATTATATCTATTTTACTTATTCCTATTCTCTGATTATAATGTATGCGTTATGGCTTGTCCAGCACATTTTACGCAGAACAGGAGATTTTCTCATGCTGATCCGAACGCCTGAACAGGACATCGAGCGTGTCCTTTTTACCGAAAAAGCCATTGCCGCACGCGTGGAGCAGCTCGGCGCTGAGCTGACCGAACAGCTCGGCGACAAGCGTCCCGTCCTCGTCTGCGTGCTCAAGGGCGCTTCCTTTTTCTATATCGACCTCTGCCGCTGCATGAACTGCGCCATTGACATGGACTTCATCGCCGTTTCCAGCTACGGTCAGAACGCCAAATCGTCCGGCGTCGTGCGCCTCATCAAGGACCTTGACAACAACATCACCGGTCGTCACGTCGTGATCGTTGAGGACATCATCGACTCCGGTCTGACCATGCAGTATCTCAAGGAGCTGTTCTCCGCCCGGAAGCCCGCGTCGGTCACGACCGTCTCCTTCCTCGACAAGGCCGGCGCGCATCCCAGCGAGTACAAGACCGATCTCTGCGGCTTTGAGATCGGCAATGAGTTTGTCGTCGGCTACGGTCTGGATTATGCCAATTATTACCGGAATCTCCCCTATATCGGCATTCTTCGTCCGGAATGCTACGCAAAGTGAGTTTTTCGGCAAAAAACAGTTGACGAAGCTGTCCGCGTGGTGTAGACTATCTCACATCCAAATATCGTCTCTGCCAATATAGTTCCGGATAGATGGCCCGGATGTTTCTACCGCAGCGCCGCAAAGAAAGCTGTGACTATTGGAGAAAACGCTGAAGCGGGATACCGCTCCGGCGGCATTGGCAGCAGATTTTCTGCTGCCGTTTTTTATTTCTGAAGGAGGAAATGGATTATGGAGGCACTCAAGGAACGAATTCGCAAGGAAGGCAAGGTCCTTCCGGGCAACATCATCAAGGTGGACGGTTTCCTGAACCACCGCGTGGACTGCCAGTTCATGGCGGAGCTTGCCGATGAATTCGCAAAATATTTCGACATGTCCAAGGTGGACGTGGTCCTGACGGCGGAGGCCAGCGGCATCGCGCTTGCCGCGATCTGCGCATACCGCTACAACAAGCCCCTCGTTTTTGCCAAGAAGGCAAAAAGCGACAACATTGAGGGCGGCCTGTATTGCAGTGAGATCGTCTCCTACACCTATCGAAAAAAGGTCACCCTGATCGTCTCCAAGGAGTGGCTCCATGCCGGAGACCGCGTGCTCATCATCGACGATTTTCTTGCACGCGGCGAGGCCATGCGCGGCCTGTGCGAGATCGTGGAGGAAGCGGGCTGTGAGCTGGTCGGCATTGGCTGCGCCGTTGAGAAGGGCTTCCAGCACGGCGGCGACAAGCTCCGTGAGGCAGGCGTCAATCTCAAGTCTCTCGCCATTCTGGAAAAGGCGGAGCCGGGCTGCGTCGAGTTCCGCGAGGACTGAGCCTTAATTCATAAAACCAAGGCAGGCACAGATGTGCCTGCCTTTTTCCGTATTCAGTTCGCCGCGTCCGCGTACTGGCTGTAGAGCGCCACATGGTCGTCGATGCAGAAATCACCCGTCCACGCCTTGGAGGTCACGCAGATCAGGTTCCTTCCCTTCGGGCTTACGCCGAAGCTTGCGCAGCAGTTCATGGCCTGCGCCGTGTAGCCGGTTTTTGCCCCTTGGATCTCGCCGCCCTTGAGATCCTGATATTCCACACGGGAGAGGAATTTATTGAAGATCTTGAGGCCATCGGGATGCTGCTCCGTCGGCTGGCAGGTGTAATAGGTCGTCGAGAGGATCTCGCGGCAGATTTCGTTGTCCATGGCCGCCTGCAAAATGATCGCCATGTCGCGGAGCGTCGTATAATGCTGCTCGTCATGCAGACCGCTGGCGTCCACGAAGTGTGTATCCGTCAGCCCGAGCGCCGCCGCCTTTTCATTCATCAGCTCCGCGTAGGCCTCCTCCGAGCCTGCCACATAAATGGACAGTGCCTCCGTCGCCTCCGCGCCGGACGGCAGGATCGCACCGTAGACCAGATCGAGCAGCGGCACCTTCTCGCCGTCCACGAATCCTGCCAGCGAGGCGTCCGCCAGATACAGCGGGTCAATGATGGCCTGCGTCATGGTGAAGGTATCGTCCCAGTTTTCGATCTGCTCACAGGCGACCAGCGCCGTCATGACCTTCGTCATGGACGCCGGGAAAATGCGGTCGTCGGGATTCTTTTCCGCAATAACGGTGTTGGTATCCGCGTCGATCAGGATCGCGCGCTCACTGTAAAGCTGCAGATCGAGCACCTGCGTGGCGTCCGTCTCCGCCGCGTGCGTATATGTCTTTTCCTCCGGAGTCTCCGTCGGCTCGGCGGGCGCTTCCTCCTCCGGCTCGACCGGCTGAAGCTCCTGCGCGGGATGCCGCTCATCCTGTGCCGGCGTTTCATTGTCCTCCGCCGGTGTCGGCTCCGAAGGCTCCGCAGGCGTCTCCGGCTGCTCCGCGATCGTCTCCCCCTGCGTCTGCCCTGCCGGCTCGCGCTTTTGCAGCAGCGGCCGCAGCGCCGTAAAATATAACAGCGCCAGCACGCCAGCCGTCACAGCAAGGATCAGCGCGATCAGCGCCGCTGTCACGCCGGCGCTCATGCCGCTTTCCGGTCTCTTTCTCTTTTCTTCCTGCTCAGTCATGCGCCATGAACTCCTGTCTTTCAATTTTGTCTTATCATATCACAATTTTTCCAATTCGTTAAGTAGTAAAGAAAAAATTCACATTTCCTGTCGTTTTTCTTAAAAAATCAGGGATTCTACTCTCAGTAGAATCTCTCTTTTGAGCCGTAGAGCCGCACTTTCAAAGAGTCTCTAGCTTTTTGAGGGCAAAGACGGTATGATAGATGCATCATTTTTGACCTGCGCACCAAGAAGGAGGAACTAATATGACAATGCCCTATCAGATCATCACCGACTCTTCCTGTGACCTTCCGCAGGAGCTGGCGGACAGCTACGGCCTGATCGTCCTGCCGCTGAGCCTTACAGTCGATCATAAAACCTACAAGAATTACCTGGACGGACGCGAGATCGGTTTCCACGAACTGTATGAGAAATTCCGCTCCGGCTCCCAAACCAGCACCTGCGCGGTGAATCCCGAGGCGTTCATCGAGGTCATGGAACCCTGCCTGAAAGAAGGCCGTGACATCTTCTACATTGGCTTCTCCTCGGGCCTCAGCACCACCTATCAGTCCGGCGTCATTGCCGCCTCGGAGCTGCGCGAAAAATATCCCGAGCGGAAGATCATGACCATCGACAGCCTCTGCGCCTCCCTCGGTCAGGGCTTGTTCGTCCACTACGCCGTCAAGAAGCAGCGCGAGGGCGCTTCCATGGAGGAGCTTTCCGCCTACCTTGAGGCGCTCCGCCCGCATCTGTGCCACTGGTTCACCGTGGACGATCTCATGTACCTCAAGCGCGGCGGCCGTATCTCCGCCTCGACGGCCCTTCTCGGCACGGCGCTTCAGATCAAGCCCGTCATGCACACCGACAACGACGGCAAGCTGGCCAACGTCAGCAAGGCCCGCGGCCGCAAAGCCTCCATCCGTGCGCTGGTAGACCGTATGGAGCAGACGGCCATCGATCCGGCCAGTCAGACCGTGTTCATCTGCCACGGTGACTGCATCGAGGATGCCGAATACGCGAAGAAGCTCATTCAGGAGCGCTTCGGCATTCAGGACATCGTCATCAACTTCACCGGCCCGGTCATCGGCTCGCATTCCGGCCCCGGAACGCTTGCGATCTTCTTTGTCGGCACCGAGCGCTGATCGTCCTACATACGAAATCCCCGCAGATATAGAAGGCTTCGGAGCAAAGAGTGCTCCGAAGCCTTTTTCAAAGAAGATTTGTCTTCTCGCAGTCCGATGCTGCGAAGCATTCACAAGCTTCGCCCGCAGCCGCAAATGCGGCTGCGGGCGTGTTTTCATTTTGAAACCTGTATTTTTTACGCCTCTTCCATAATAGTGCGCAGCTGTTCCTCGCGATACTGGCGGGTATAGAGCTGCCAGTAGGCGCCCTTTGCCTGCATTAGCTCCGCGTGCGTGCCGCTCTCGACGATCTTTCCGTCGTGAACGACCAGGATCACATCCGCACGGCGGATGGTGGACAGGCGGTGCGCAATGATGAAGGACGTGCGTCCGGACATCACCTTTTCGATGGCGTTCTGGATCAGCCGCTCTGTGACCGTATCGACCGAGCTGGTCGCTTCGTCAAGGACGAAAATACGCGGGTCAGCCAACAGCGCGCGCGCAAACGACAGCAGCTGCTTTTCGCCGGTGGAGAGGCTGTTGCCGCCCTCGCCGACGTCGGACTCATAGCCGTCCGGCAGCCGCGCAATGATCGAATCCGCCGAAACCGCCTTGACCGCCGCCTCGATCTGCTCCATTGTCGCGTCCTCCCGGCCGTAGCGCAGGTTTTCCAGAACGGTGCCCGAAAACAGATGCGGCGTCTGAAGGACATAGCCGATGTTGGAGTGCAGCCAGAGCTGGCTGCGTTCGCGGGCGTCCCGCCCGTCGATCAGCACCTGACCCTCCGTCGGCTCAAAGAAGCGGCAGACCAGATTCACCAGCGTCGATTTGCCCGCGCCGGTCTCGCCGACGATGGCGACGTTGGTGCCCTGCGGCACCTTGAGGTTGAAATGCTCCAGAATGTTTTCTTCTCCGTCCGGATAGCGGAACGTTACGTCGCGGAACTCGATATCGCCGTGCAGCGGCTCCCAGTTCTCCTTCTTCGGATGGAACGCGTCGCCGTACTTCGCCGTGACCTCCGGCGTATCGCGCACGTCGGACTCCGTCTCCATGAGCTTTGTGAAGCGCTCAACGTTCACCTGCACGTTCACAAGGGACGAAAGCACCTGCACCAGCCACTGGATCGGCTCCATCATGCCCTGTGCGTAGTTCATGAACACCGAAAGCGTACCGACCAGCATCACGCCCTCACGGGTGATGATGCCGCCGCGCCAGAGCACGATTGCCAGCGCGATGGAGGCCGCAAACGCGGTCGTGGACATGAATACGCTGCGGAAATGCATGGCCCGGACGCTGACGCGCTTCATCTCGCCGGTCAGCTGGTCGAACTCCTTTTCGACCTTGTCCTCGATCACGAGCGTTTTGGTCGTTTTTGCGCCCGTAATGCCCTCGTTGAAGGCCGACGTGATCTGAGAGTTGTGCTCGCGCACCTTTCTGTGGTAGAACACAAGCTTCTTCTGGAAGAAAATGCTGGAAACGACCAGGATTGGGACGATCACCATGACGCACAGCGCCAGCTTCCAGTTCAGCGCGAACATCATGACAATGGCAAACAGCAGATAGGCGATCTCCCACACGCCCTCCATAATGCCCCACGCCAGCGTACCCGCGATGCGGTCGGTATCGGAGATCACGCGCGCGTGGATATAGCCGACGCTGTTCTGATTGAAATAGGAGAAGGACAGCGTCTGCACATGGTCGAACGCCTCACGGCGCAGGTCGCGGCCGATATAAAGCTCCGCCCTGCATGCGCCGTAGGCCGAAATGTAGTTGGAGGCCGTCTGCACAGCCATGACCAGCAGATACAGCGCCACAAAGGGCCAGATGCCCTGCATGGTGCTGTCCGCGATGAAGTGGTTGATGGCGTACTGCTGGAACAGCGGGATCACCACGTCCATTCCGCTGGCAAGCAGGCCGAACAGCACCATGCTGAGGAACAGCCTTCCGTAGCCTCTCAGATACGGGATCAGCTTCGGGATGCCGAACCACGGGAGTCCCTTATGATTTTTCTCCTTCACGCTGTCTCCCCCTCTCCGATCGACATCTGCATGTCGTAGATCTGGCGGAACAGGCCGCCCTTTTCCAGAAGCTCCTGCGGCGTGCCAAGCTCCAGCACCTTTCCGTGCTCCAGCACAAGGATGTTCTGGCAGCCCATGAGCGTCGTGATGCGGTGTGAGATGATGATGTTGGTCGTACCGGCAAGGTCGCGGTCCAGCGCCTCGCGGATCTTCTCGTCCGTCTGCGTATCGACCGCCGACAGCGAATCGTCAAAGACCATGACGGGCGTTTTCTTCGTCAGCATCCGCGCGATGGCCACGCGCTGCTTCTGGCCGCCCGAAAGCGTCACGCCGCGCTCTCCGACCATCGTGTCATAGCCCTGTGCGAACTGCTCCACGTCGTCGTGGATGCAGGCCGTCATGGCCGCCTTGCGGATCGTCTCCGCATCCGCGCCGCAGATACCGATGTTCTCCTCAATGCTGCGTGAAAAGAGGAACGGTTCCTGCAATACGACGCCGATATGATCGCGCACCCACGCGGCGGGCATCTTGGCGATATCCTCGCCGCCGACCGTCACGCGGCCCGCGCTCGGCTCGTAGAGACGGCACAGCATCAGCAGCAGGCTGCTCTTGCCGGAGCCGGTCCCGCCGAGAATGCCGAAGCTCGTTCCGGCCGGGATCGTAAACGAAACGTCGCTCAGCACGTCCGGGCCAGTCTCATAGCGGAAGGAGACATGCTCGAAGGAGATATCGCCGTTCATCGGCTTTTCCTCCGCGTCGGGCGCGTCCCGCTCGACCGGTGCATTGAGCACCTCGGCGATACGCGAGACGGAGACGCCTGCCTTGCTCATTTCGGAAATGATCCTGCCAAGGCGGCGCACCGGCCCGATGACCATACCGTTATAAATGGCGAAGGAGACGAAGTCGCCCTCCGTCATTTCGCCGCGCACGCACAGAAGGCTTCCGAAGATCACGACGAGCATCGTCTGAAGGCAGCTCGACACATCGCCGACTGCCCAGAAGTCCGACATCATACGGCAGAGCTTGACCCAGAGGCCGGTGTATTCCTGATTCTGCTTCTCGAAGCGCTCGCGCTCGAACTCCTCCTGCCCGAACGCGCGCACCACGCGCACGCCGGTCAGATTTTCCTGTGCAATGGTGGAGAGCACGCCCTCCGCCTCGTCGCACTCCGTGAAGCGGTCGCGGATCGAGTTGTGGAACAGGATGGAATAGGTCACGATGATCGGGAACATGATGATCGGCACCAGCGCCAGCTTCCAGTTCATGAGCAGCATACACACCAGCGCCAGCACGATCAGCACCAGAATGCGGAAAACCGACACGAACTGCTCCTGAAAGAAGGTCTTGATACGCTCCACGTCAGAGGTGCAGCGCTGGATGATATCGCCGGTCGGATTGGCCATGTGCCACTTCCACGGAAGATGCTGGATGTGATGATACAGCAGATCGCGGCTCGTTTTCACGAGCGTTTCGCCGGCCTTTGCGCTGTAAAGGTTCATGCAGTAGCGGAACAGCGCCGAGATCAGGCCCAGCGCAGCCATGACCGCTGCCGGGATCCACATATGCCGCCGGATATTCTCCACGCCGCCGAAGCGCTCGACCCACCGGCCGACCGCCGCGACGCTCACCGGCTTTTCCCCGATGAACGAGTCCACGCTCACACGGATGATCTGCGGGATGACCAGCTCACAGGCCGTAAAGATCAGTCCCGACAGGATGCAGGCCGTAAAATATCCCCAGCTTCCATGCAGAAGCCGGAGGAGAACAGGGCCGTCGCTCCGTAATTTCTTCTTTTCTTTCACTTTTTCCCCTCGCTTTCTCAGTGAAGTCACCTTGTATGTTAGCGCATTTGTTTGGAAAAAGCAACCTCAAAACGTCACTTTTCGCCGAAAGTGTTCACAGGCTAACTTTTTTGTCCCACAGGAAGCACTTGTCCTGCGGATAGATTTTCTTTTCCATTTTTGAATTTCTCCGTTGACTTTATGCAATTCAACCGATACCATATATGCAGGCCGCCGCTTCTTGTGCAGCTTTCCCAGCTTCATGGAAGCAGGCCGCATCACCGGCGCGCCTGTTCGCGCCGCAGAACGAAAGGCAGCCTGTTATGGAAGAGCTTCTTGAACGCCTGCTGGCGGAATGCCTGCCGTATACCGCGCAGGGCCGTCTTGCAGATTATATCCCGGAGCTGGCCAAGGCAGACCCGTCGATGCTCGGCGTCTATGTGATCGGCAACGACGGGAAGGAGAGCTGGGCGGGAGACTGCCGCCAGCCCTTTACCATCCAGAGCGTGATCAAGCCGATCCTGCTGCTTCAGGCGCTGCTGGACAACGGTGTCGAGGCCGTGCAGCGCCGCGTCGGCGTCGAGGCCACCGGCAAGACCTTCGACGCGATCAACGCCAGCGACCAGTCGCTGGACAGTGGACACATCAACCCCATGGTCAATATGGGCGCAATCGTAATCTGCTCGCTCATTCACGGCGGCAGCTATGCCGAGCGCTTCCAGCGCCTGCTGGAGCTGACGCGGCTTCTGGCCGGAGACGAGCGCATCGGAATTGACGAGGATGTCTATCACTCCGAAAAGAGCCACGGCAGCAAAAACCGCGCGCTGGCCTATCTGCTCAAGTCCTATGGACTGCTGGACGACGATGTGGAGGAGGTTCTCGACTGCTATTTCCGCGCCTGCTCCATCCGCGTGGACTGCCGCGCGCTGGCGCACATCGGAGCCGTGCTCTCCAACCGCGGGCGGCTCCCGAACTCCAGCCGCCAGATCTTCCCGGCGGAGCTGGCGCGCTACGTCAACGCCATCCTTACGACCTGCGGCATGTACGACGGCTCCGGCGAGTTTGCCATCCGCGTCGGCGTACCGGCCAAGAGCGGCGTCGGCGGCGGGATCATGGCGGTCGTCCCGACGCGCATGGGCATCGGGATCTACGGCCCGGCGCTCGACCGCAAGGGAAACAGCGTTGCCGGTATCCAGCTTCTTGAGCGTCTCAGCCGTGCGCTGTACCTCAGCATCTTCTGACGCCTGACGGCGGACTTTTCCGCCTTGAACTGTGAAGCGAAAGCTCCTGCCCGATCACTTCGGGCAGGAGCTTATTGTATGCTCACTTTTTGGCAGGCATGAAAGCACGGCTTCGTCAAAAATTGAAATACGGAAGCCCAGCATATTCCTCCTGCAGTTCTCCCGTAAAGGTATCGGCAGCGCAGCCTATCCGTATTGACCGCTCGCTGCAAATATACCGGTTGAGGTAGTCGATAAAGTCCTCTTCGTTATAGCGAAAGCTGACAGTATTGCCCCTTTTCACCCGATATTTCGCCGCATCAGGGCTGCTGCGCAGCCAGTTCATGCAGAATTCCATGCAGTATGCCTCGAGATCATCCGCTACCTCGTCCGGCACGGAATACAGGCATATCGAGTTGTCCGCGCTCAGCAGTACCTTTTTCATGGAAATCCCCCTTGCAGAATTGTCTTTTCCAGATCTTTTATACTATCACATAGAGCAAATAGATACAAGAACTGCCGCGGCCGTTTTGACGTATATCTTTTGTATGGTGGAAAGGCTCTGGCGGAAAAGAACCGCCGGAGGGCTTACTTCGTGCCGAAAATGCGGTCGCCCGCGTCGCCCAGTCCGGGAACGATGTAGCCGTGCTCATTGAGGTGGTCGTCCAGCGCTCCGGCGTAAAGCTCGACGTCGGGGTGACGCTCGACGATGCAGCGGATGCCCTCGGGAGCGGCGACGAGAACCATGAGCTTGATGTGCTTGCAGCCGCGCTTCTTCATCTCGGCGATGGCCGCGTCGGCGGAGCCGCCGGTGGCAAGCATGGGATCGACGATCAGGATGTCGCGCTCGGCGATATCCTTCGGCATTTTGCAGAAATAGACGTGCGGGATCAGCGTCTCCTCGTCGCGGAACATGCCAATATGACCGACACGGGCGGAGGGGACCATGCGCAGGACACCGTCAACGAGACCGAGACCGGCGCGGAGGATGGGAACAACTGCGAATTTCTTACCGGCCAGCGTCGGCGCGTCCATTTCGCAGATCGGCGTTTCGATATGCTTGGTGGTCATGGGCAGGTCGCGGGTCGCCTCATAGGTGATGAGCATACCGATCTCGCTGACGAGCTCGCGAAAATCCTTGACACTGGTGTTCTTGTCCCGCATGATGGTCAGCTTGTGTGCAACCAGCGGATGATCCATGATGTGTACTTGAGGCCCAAAATTCTTCTCGTTCATCCTTCGATTCTCCTTTTCCGTCCGATTATTCTGTTGTGTTTGCTTCCAGCCTTGCGCGTTCCGCCTGGGAAAGACGGATATAATTCGGCGTCAGCGCGGCCGCGTCGCCGCCCTCGCCGGACTGTATCTGCTCCCACGCCGCCAGCGCAGCGCCGGACGCCCGCTGCTGGCGCAGATGCTCAGGCATCAGGCAAAGCTGCGGGACCCTATCCGAAAGAGTAGTATAGCACAAAGCGGCACCGTCGCCAACAAGAAATATTTTTTTATCGATTTTCAACAAATCCTGCTGCAATTCCACGAGAGAAATTGCACGATCCTCCGTCATGCGCGTAAGCGCGCCGTCCTTGCAGGCAAAAATGGCGTTATAGACCTGTGCGCGGCGGGCGTCCATACAGCAGCAGTAGACGCCGTCCGCCGAGGCTGCGCCGAGGGCCATCGCGTAAAGCGTCGAAACGCCGTAGCAGGGGATCTCCCTGCCCCACGCGAAGCCCTTCGCCGCCGCGACGCCAATGCGGACACCGGTGAAGCTGCCGGGGCCTGCGGCGACTGCCGCGGCGTCGATCTCCTGCGGGGAAACGCCGCTCGACGCAAGCAGATCCTCCGCCATCTTCATCAACGTGCAGCTGTGCGTCATGCCGGAATTCTGGAACGCCTCGGCGCGCAGCATCCCGTCCTCCAGAAGCGCGGCTCCCGCCGCCTTGGCCGAGGATTCAAAGGCTAAAATCTTCAAGATGCTCTCCTCCGGTAATCGTGATTCTCCGGCTGTCGTCGCCGGTGCGCTCGATCCTTACGCAGATCGGGCTTTCCAGCGCGTCATCCACATTTTCGCTCCATTCCACGGCGCAGACGCCGCCACGCTGGAGATAATCCTCCCAGCCGATGTCGAAAAGCTCCTCGCCGGAGGAAAGGCGGTACATATCAAAATGGAACAGCGGCATTCTGCCGGAAAGGTACTCATTGACAATGGTATAGGTCGGACTTGTCACCGGCTCCGTCACGCCAAGCCCCCGCGCAAGTCCGCGCGTAAATGCGGTCTTTCCCGCGCCGAGGCCGCCGTAATAGGCGATCACGTCGCCGGGCCGCAGCTGACGCGCCAGCTGTTCGCCGATCCATTCCGTCTGCTCCGGAGAATGCGAAATAAACTCCATCGTGCGCATCCCTCCTGTCTTTCTCGCTCTATCCTACCACACAAACGCGCCATTTGCAAAAAAACTTTACAGCCGACATGATTTTTGTTACAATGTAGAGACGAATCGGCGCCCCGCCGCTCCGGCGCGGCGCGTATCCCGGAAAGGAGGCCGTCTATGCAGGGCATTTTCCGCACCATCGGCGAATTCATTAAAAAAGCGGACATGCTTTTGCTGTCGCTTTGCGTCACGGCAACGATCTACGGCATTGTCATCATCTCCAGCGCTACGAACTACGCCGGAAACAGCCGCTACGTCCTCATCCAGCTCGTGGCGCTTCTGCTTGGCATTGCACTGTATGTGCTCTTCACGCTGATCGACGTGGATATCATCGCCGAACGCCGTGAGCTGCTGCTGGTTTTCAGCGTTTTTTTCATCGCCCTGCTCCGCTTCTTCGGTGTTGAGCGCGGCGGCAACAAGAGCTGGCTCGATTTCGGTCTGCCGGTCATGATCCAGCCCGCGGAGATCTGCAAGGTCATCTTCATTATTATTCTCGCAAAAACCATGTCCGTCAAGCAAAACAAGCTCTCCTCCCCGATCACGGTCGCGGAGCTGGCCGGTATTACCGTTCTGTTCGCCGCCGTTATCCGCTTTTTCTCGTGGGACGACGGCATGATGCTCAACTATCTGCTCATCTTTATTATTATGGCCTTCAGCGGCGGCATCAACCTGATCTGGTTCCTTGCGGCGGGCGGTGTGCTTCTGGCCGCGTTCCCGTTCATCTGGTCGCGCCTCGGCACTTATCAGCAGAATCGTATTCTGGTGCTCTTCGACCCGGCCATCGACCCGGAGGCCAAGGGGGTCCGCTGGCAGATGAACCGAAGCATCCGCGCGCTTCAGAACGGCGGCGTCACCGGTCAGGGGCTTTACAACGGCACCATGGTGCAGTCCGGCTCCCTTCCGGCGCAGCACACCGACACCATCTTCTGCGCCTGCGGCGAAGAGCTGGGCATGATCGGCTGCCTGCTCATTCTTCTGCTGCTGGGCGCCATCATCGTCCGCTGCGTTTACGTCGGCGTCAAATCGGAGAACTATATGAATCGCCTCATCTGCATCGGCATTGCCGGTATGCTTGCCTCGCAGATCGGCATCAACGTCGGCATGTGCATCGGCGTTTTCCCGGTCGTCGGTCTGACGCTTCCGTTTTTCAGCTACGGCGGCAGCTCGATCGTCACCATGTTCGCCGCCATGGGCTTCGTCTCCGGCATCTGGATGCGTCCGGCTCCGGACTCCAATGCGCGGTATATCCGGCCGAAGCTCTAGTATGAAAAAGCTGCGGACGCACCCTCAAGGGTGCGTCCGCATTTCTTTTTTCAGTCTGCGCTGTGATAGACCTGATTCATCATTTCATAGTACGGCATCAAAAACTCAAACGCATTTTTGATTTTTTCCACGACCTCCGGCGAGGCGGACGCCTCGTCATAGGCGCAGTCGGCGCTGATGCTCCAGCCCTTCATATTATACCACGCCTCGATCGGCTCGCCCGCATGGCCCTTGCTTTTGGCGTACCGCTCCCCTTGCAGGCGGAATTCCGGCCTTGCTTCGAGCCGCCGGAGAAGCTTCTCCGCCGCGGAGGGATCGCGGTCGATATAGCGGCGGAAGCGTTGGCTGAAGCCCGCCTCTCCCGTCCAGCAGCCCACGCCATAGCCCCAGCACTCTGCGCCGATCTCCACATAGAAGCACGGCACGTTGTTCCACTGATCTCCGGACTGGAACGAAAACCAGAGATGATCCTTGAACGGCCCCCGGCCGAAAAGCCGCCGCGCGTCGCGGTAGATCCGCGAAATATGCAGGCTCATATGCTGCTGCGGATACTTTTCCTGGAACCAGTCGAACAGTTCGTCCGCCAGCGCCCGGAACGGCTGCTGCACGTCGCGCTGATACGCTTCCTTATGGTCCTGAAACCACGCCTTTTCATTATTGAATCGAAGCTCCCAGAAAAAATCCGGGATCTTTCCACTGAAGCCCTGAAACATGCTTATCCTTTCTGTGACGCAAGGAAGGACAGATATCCCTCCAGGATCAGCGACGCCGCAACGGCGTCCACCGTATTTTTCCGCTTTTTCCCGTGATAATTCCCGGCGCTCAGGATCTGGTGCGCCTCGATGGTCGTCCGCCGCTCGTCCCAGAGCACCGGCTCCATGCCCGCCGTCTGCGCGACCTGCGCGGCAAACGCACGATAAAGTTCCGCACGCGGGCCCTCGCTGCCGTCCATGTTGCGCGGAAAGCCCATCACGATGCGCTCCACGCCGTTTTCACGCGTCAAGCGCGCGATCTCCTGCGCCGTTTTTTCCGGATTCCAGCTGTGGATCACCGTCGTCGTACCCGTCAGCATTCCCAGCGCGTCGGAAATGGCGATCCCCGTCCGCGCATCGCCGTAATCAATGGCCATGACTCTCATTTTCTGCACCTCTTATGCGTTCTTCGCGTGTATTGTAGCATTTTACGCCGTCTGGCGCAAGATTTCTTCGAAAAAAATGAAAAAAGCGGTTGACCTCGCGCTGGTTCTATGCTAGTATATCTTCACCTGTGAAAAAGGGTCTTCTTTTTTTGCGCTCTTTTTCAGCTGTGGGAGACGCCATTGTAGTTTCGGCGTCCGCTAAAATTTTGAAATGGCCGCAGCCATGCAGGGAGGCAATTATTTTAAGGAGGTGCCGATATATGCACGTGAAAGTCACACTCAGATGCAACGAATGCAAGCAGAGAAACTACAACACCATGAAGAACAAGAAGAACGACCCCGACCGTCTCGAGATGAAGAAGTATTGCAGATTCTGCAAGAAGCACACCGTACACAGCGAGACGAAGTAAAGCAATGTTCGCATTGCGGAAAGGGTGAAAAACATGGCAGAAGCGAAAAAGGAAAACTTCTTTGCCCGTACAGGCAAGCGTATCAGCCGCTGGTTCCGTGAGATGAAGAGCGAGCTGAAAAAGGTCGTATGGCCCACCAAGAGCCAGATGCTCAACAACACGCTGATCGTTCTGGCGTGCGTTCTGGTCGTCGGCATCTTTATCGTTATTTTTGATCAGGTTGGCGAGTTGGTCGTCCAGGGTCTGTTCAAGCTCGCCCAGATGCTCAAGGGTTAAGGTATTGTCATGGCGGATGAAGCAAAATGGTATGTTGTGCATACCTATTCCGGCTATGAAAATACCGTAAAGGCCACCATCGAAAAAACCATTGAGACCCGCCATCTGGAGGATCTCATCCATGTCGTTTCCATCCCGATGGAGACCGTCACGGAGATCACCGAAAACGGCCCCAAGACTTATGACCGCAAGGTCTTTCCCGGCTATGTGCTCGTCAAGATGATCATGTCCGACGAGGGCTGGTACATCATTAAGAACGTCCGCGGCGTGACCGGCTTTGTCGGCTCCGGCACCAAGCCCACCCCGCTGACCGACGAAGAGGTCCAGCAGCTTGGCGTGGAAAAGCACGAGGTCGTGGTCGCCTATTCCGAGGGCGACAATGTCAAGATCTGCGACGGCCCGCTGACCAGCTTCATCGGCGTCGTCGATATGCTCGACATCGAAAAGAACAAGGTTCGCGTGATCGTATCCATGTTCGGACGCGAAACGCCCGTAGAGCTGGAGCTCGATCAGGTCGAGCTCGTCAGCGAGTAAGTTCGGCAAACCGCCGCAACGTGGGAGGGGCTCCGTCCCCGCCAGAAATACGCTATAGCGTATCACCACATCTATTCAGGAGGTGCTTATCATGGCACAGAAAGTTACAGGTTATATCAAGCTTCAGATTCCCGCTGCAAAGGCGACCGCTTCGCCCCCTGTCGGCCCGGCTCTCGGCCAGCACGGCGTGAACATTTCCCAGTTTATCAAGGAATTCAACGAGCGCACCAAGGATCAGGCCGGCTTTAAGATTCCTGTCATCATCACGGTTTATGCAGACCGCAGCTTTACCTTCGTCACCAAGACTCCCCCGACCCCGACCCTCGTTCTGAAGGCTCTGGGTATCGAAAAGGGTTCCGGCGTGCCCAACAAGGACAAGGTCGCTACCATCACCAAAGCACAGGTCAAGGAGATCGCCGAGAAGAAGATGCCCGACCTGACCGCCAACACCATCGAGGCCGCTATGAGCCAGGTTGCAGGCACCTGCCGCAGCATGGGCATCGTCGTCGTCGATTAATTTACTTGACCGAGTGCGCCGGCATCAGGCCGGGCCTCAGAAATATGTGGGAGGATTATTCCGAATCACCACTAAGGAGGATATTACATTGTTCAAAGGTAAGAAATATGTTGACAGCGCAAAGCTGATCGATCGCAGCATGCAGTATGAGGTTGCCGACGCCATGGATCTGGTCGTCAAGACTGCAACCGCCAAATTCGACGAGACCATCGAAGTCCACGTCAAGCTCGGCGTTGACTCCCGTCACGCTGACCAGCAGGTCCGCGGCGCCATCGTTCTTCCGAACGGCACCGGCAAGACCCGCAAGGTCCTCGTTTTCGCAAAGGACGCAAAGCTTCAGGACGCTCTGGACGCGGGCGCGGATTACGCCGGCGGCATGGAGCTTGTTGAGAAGATCACCAAGGAAAACTGGTTCGACTTCGACGTCGTCGTCGCTTCCCCGGACATGATGGGTATTGTCGGCCGTCTTGGTAAGGTCCTCGGCCCGAAGGGCCTCATGCCCTCCCCCAAGGCCGGCACCGTGACTCCGAACGTCGGCGCTGCCGTCAAGGAGATCAAAGCCGGTAAGATCGAGTACCGTCTCGACAAGACCAACATCATCCACTGCCCGATCGGCAAGGCTTCCTTTGGCCCCGAAAAGCTCGCTGAGAACTTCAACGCACTGATGGGCGCCGTCATCAAGGCAAAGCCGGCCGCTGCAAAGGGCCAGTATATCAGAAGCTGCACCGTGGCCAGCACCATGGGCCCCGGCATCAAGGTCGCTACCGCGAAGATCTGAGTTTTTTCTGGGATTTTCTCAATTCGTCCTTGACATCCGCGCAGATTCTGCTATAATATACAAGCTGCCAAAGACAGCAGGAGGCATTCTGCCGTAAAGGGTCTTCCCTTCCTGCCGAGGTTCCGCACAAATGGTAACATTTTTGTGTCCTCACGTCTTTGGCGTGAGGACATTTTATTTTCAGAGGTGACATTCATGCCCAACGCAAAGGTACTTGAAAGCAAGAAAACCGTCGTTGATGCTCTGTCTGACAAGATCCAGAACGCTACCGCTGCTGTATTTGTTGACTACAAGGGCATCACCGTCGCGCAGGATACCGAGCTTCGCAATCAGTTCCGTGCTGCGGGAGTCGAGTACTCTGTCGTCAAGAACACGCTGACCCGCTTCGCCGCCAATAAGGCCGGCTACACCGAGTTCGACGAGGTTCTCAACGGCACGACGTCCATGGCTTCCACCACCGACGATCCCATTGCTCCGGCTCGCGTGATCTGCGAATTCGCAAAGAAAAACAAGAACGTCGTCAAGATCAAGGGCGGCATGGTTGAAGGCAAGGTTCTGTCTGTGGAAGAACTCATGTCCTTCGGCGAGCTGCCTTCCAAGAACGCACTCGTTGCGCAGGTCCTCGGCACGTTCCTCGCTCCGATCTCCTCTCTGGCAGTTGTTCTGAACCAGATCCTGGAGCAGAAGGGCGGCGCTCCTGCGGAAGAAGCTCCCGCAGAAGCCTGATTCACTACAAAATTTTAAATCGATTGAAACAATTTACTGGAGGTAACTACAATGGCATCCGAAAAGATTACTGCTATGATCGAAGAAGTTAAGACTCTTACCGTTCTGGAACTGGCTGAGCTGGTCCACGCTCTGGAAGAGGAATTCGGCGTTTCCGCCGCTGCCGCTGCTGTCGCCGCTCCCGCTGCCGGCGCTGCTGCTGCTGAGGAAGAGAAGACCGAGTTCGACGTCGTTCTGAAGGCCGCTGGCGCCAACAAGATCGCTGTCATCAAGGTCGTCCGTGCTCTGACCGGCCTGGGCCTGAAGGAAGCCAAGGAACTCGTCGACGGCGCTCCGAAGAACCTCAAGGAAGGCGTCTCCAAGGACGAAGCCGAGAAGATCGCCGCCGAGCTCAAGGAAGCTGGCGCAGAGGTCGAGGTCAAGTAATTTTACTTGCTTTCGTACACAAAACACGCTGCACATCCGTGCAGCGTGTTTTTTATGTCTATGGGACGAGCCAGCTGACGAGCAGGCACAGCAGGACGCCGACGGCCGTCGGAAGCGCCGCGGACAGGAGTGTCCACCGAAGACTCCCCGTCTCCCGCCGGATCGCCTGGAGCGTCGTGGCGCACGGCCAGTGGAACACGCTGAAGATCAGACAGCAAAAAGCTGTCTTCGCGCCGACACCGCAGGCGGCCAGCTGCGCGGCGGCCCCTGCCTCCGGCGCAGTGCCAAGCGACTGCCGCGTCAGGAGCATCAGAATGACCGGGATTGCAAGCTCGTTGGCCGGGAGGGCAAAGAGGAAGCCGATCAGGATCGCACCGTTCATGCCGAGCAGCTCCCCTGCCCCGTCCAGCGTTCGCGCGAGCTGCTGCAGGAGGCTCATGCCGCCGACCTGCACCGTGCACAGCACCCACAGGATCAGCCCCGCCGGAGCCGCCACCAGCGCCGCATGGGAGAGCACATGCAGCGTCTTGCCGAAGATCGCGTCGGTCAGGATCTTTTTGGGCTGCGGACGCCGGTAGGGCGGCAGCTCGAGCACGAAGGGCGCCGGCGGCTTCCGGTGCAGCAGCTTACTCAGCAGCGCGGAAACCGCGAACGTCCCGCACGCCCCCAGGCAGACCGCCGCCGTCAGCAACAGGGCCAGCAGCAGATCGTTTTCCCGGCCGAGCAGGACCGTCCCCATCGCCAGCAGCATGGGAAAGCGGCCGTTGCAGGGGATCATGGCGTTCGTGCTGATGGCAATGAGTTTTTCCTCCCGCGTCGGCATGATCCGGCAGCCCGTCACGCCGACAGTGTTGCAGCCGAGCCCCATGCACATGGTCAGCGCCTGCCGCCCGGAGGTCCCGCAGCGCTCGAACAGGTGATCCGTCAGGAAGGCGGCGCGGGGCAGATAGCCGACGTCCTCCAGCACGGAAAAGAGGCAGAAAAAGATGGCGGCCGGAGGCAGCATGACGGCCGTGACCCGCGCCGTGGTCGCGTAGACGCCGTTCCAGACGGCGTCCGCCAGCAGCGGCGGCCACGCGCCGCAGACGCGCAGAAACAGTGCTTGCAGCCGGTCAAAGCCGCTCTGCAGCCAGTCGGAGCAGCGGTTGCTGCCCACCAGCGTCAGCCAGAACAGGACGATCAGCAGTGCGGCAAAAATCACGGGCCCCGTGCGTTTGCCCGTCAGGACGGCGTCCAGCCGCGCGTGACGCCGGGTCTGGCCGCCGGTGACGGTCTGCGCGGCGAGCTGCCGGGCATAGCGTACGCAGTCCGCGGGCTTCTGACTGTCTGGCAAGTGCGGGCGGACGGTCACAAAGCCGTCCAGCACGTCGCGGATCGTCTGCCGCAGGCGGGCGACCGCATTCGGGTCGCTCGCGCACGTGCCGACGACAGGGACGCCAAGGAGGGTCTGCAGCGCGTGCAGGTCGATGCGGATCCCCTGCTTTTCGGCCTCATCCATCAGATTGACGCAGACGATCACGCGCGGCCAGCGCTGCATCAGCTGGATAGCAAACGGCAGGCTCCGCGCCAGACAGGTCGCGTCGCAGACGGCGACCAGGCAGGCGTCCGTATGCGCGCGCAGGTAGTCCGCTGCGATATGCTCCTCCTCGGAGCCGGTCGTGAGGGAATAGGCCCCCGGCAGGTCGGTGACGGCATAACGCGCGGCGGCGTAGGCGTATTCTCCCTGCGCGACCGCGACGGTCTTGCCCGGCCAGTTGCCGGTGTGCTGGTGCAGGCCCGTCAGGGCGTTAAAAAGGCTGCTCTTGCCGACGTTCGGGTTCCCGGCCAGCGCGACGGCGCGGGGCGCGGCCTCCGGACGGCTCATGAGACGGCCTCCACGAGCAGCCGCGCGGCGTCCTTCCGCCGCAGGGCGAAGACCGCACCGCTGACCGCATAGGCCGCAGGCGTCCCGCACGGTGCCTGATACAGGCACTGGATCCTGGTCCCCGGCAGCAATCCCAGCTCTTCCAGCCGCATTCGCTGCGCCGCAGGCAGCCGGATCTGCCGCAGCACGCACTGCTCCCCCGGCCGCAGCGTATCCAATCCCATCCGCCGCATTTTCATGGGCGCACTCCCCTTTCTGTTTTCCGGTTTCTATTTCAGAATATACAGAAAAGCGCCGTTTCGTGACAAAGCGGGGTGCGCGCTATTGTTTTTGGTTTACCGGCGTGCTATACTTTTCTCAGTTCAGATTCGAGGTGCAGTATGCTTCACAATTATCACTCCCACACGTTCCGCAACCATCATGCGGTCGGCACGGAACGGGAATATATCGAGGCCGCGATCGCGGGCGGCTATCAGACGCTCGGCTTTTCCGAGCACGCGCCGTATCAGTTTCCAGACGGCATCGTCTCCTATTTTCACATGTTCCCGGAGGATCTGGAGGACTATATTCAGACGCTTCTTGCGCTGAAGGAGGAATATGCGGGGCGCATTGAGATCCTGATCGGCTACGAGGCGGAGTATTATCCCAGATTTTTTGACGATCTGCTTGCCCGCATCACGCAGTATCCGGTCGACTATCTGCTGCTCGGGCAGCACTATATCCGTAACGAGATCGACGGGGTCTATGTCTACGAGCCGACGGACGATCCCAAGGTCCTCACAACTTATGTAAACCAATGTATTGAGGCCCTGCAGACCGGCCTCTATACCTATCTGGCCCATCCGGACCTGATCAACTTTACCGGCTCTGAAACGTTCTACCGCAGGGAAATGGAGCGGCTGTGTCTGGCCGCGAAGGAGCTGAGCATCCCGCTGGAGCTCAATCTGCTGGGGCTGCGCGCCAACCGCACCTACCCCTCGGAGCGCTTTTTCCGCATCGCCAAGGCCTGCGGCAACACGATCGTCGCCGGGATCGACGCACACGACCCGAACTGCTTCTTCCAGCCCGAGACCTTCGAGCCATACCAAAAATTCGTCGCAGCCTGCGGCCTGACAGTCACGGACGAGATCACGCTGCGGCCAGTAAAGCGGTAACGCACGGGTGACCATGTCCTCCCTGTTCTTGTTCTATGAAAAAAGATCCCCTCAGGGCTCCTTTTTTCGGAATTTTATAAAAAAACGCATCCCCGGAGGGATGCGTTTTTCTGTATGATGTTTTGCGCTTACTTCATAGCCTCTTCGACTGCGACGGCCACGGCGACGGTGGCGCCGACCATGGGGTTGTTGCCCATGCCGAGGAAGCCCATCATCTCAACGTGTGCCGGGACGGAGGAGGAGCCTGCGAACTGCGCATCGGAGTGCATACGGCCCATGGTGTCAGTCATGCCGTAGGAAGCGGGGCCTGCGGCCATGTTGTCCGGGTGCAGAGTACGGCCCGTGCCGCCGCCGGAAGCGACGGAGAAGTACTTCTTGCCCATCTGGACGCATTCCTTCTTGTAAGTGCCTGCGACCGGATGCTGGAAACGGGTGGGGTTGGTGGAGTTGCCGGTGATGGAGACATCAACGCCTTCCTTGTGCATGATGGCAACGCCCTCGCGGACATCGTCAGCGCCGTAGCAGCGGACGTTGGCGCGCTCACCCTCGGAGTAGCGGATCTCACGGACGATCTTCAGCTCGCCGGTGTAGTAGTCAAACTGAGTCTGGACATAGGTGAAGCCGTTGATACGGGAAATGATCTGGGCGGCGTCCTTGCCAAGGCCGTTCAGGATGACGCGCAGGGGCTTTTTACGAGCCTTGTTGGCGTTCTTGACGATGCCGATCGCGCCCTCGGCGGCTGCGA
>OMER01000551.1_pt1 | contig 24157 bp, 28 predicted proteins | sample 1645431 | NCBI WGS metagenome assembly OMER01 (sample SAMEA103958144, study PRJEB25191) | human gut metagenome | reverse complement strand
TGAAAACCTTGAGGCGAACGACTTTTACAACGCTCAGCTCCTAGATTTGTCAAAATCCTGAATTACGCAAACAAAAAGAAGAAACAGAAAAGCACGGCGCTGGATTCGGCGACTTGTTAAAAGGCTGGTTCAAAAAATAAACTAGTTTTTCATAACTTCAACTATATTTATATAACGTTATTGTTTTTGTCAGATTTAAATGTTAAGATAATTTTATAAAATAAGAAAGAGGTTACATATGAACTCATCAATTTCACGAGCAACAATTAGAAACAAAAGCAAGAAGCAAAAAATAGTAGTATTGGCTATTGCTTCACTATTAATTTCAGGTACAGCAGTTTCAGCTGCACAAACTTTCGTTCCAGGAGGTTGGAACAATGTTTATGCTGATCGTTTTAACCCCTCAATTAGCCAGTCAACTGGACATGATAATGCAAAAATTAATAAATGGCACTCAAGCTGGGTTAAAGTTGGAAGTCGAAGAGGTGACAGCGGGAATGCTTCAGCTAACCAAATTTCCTATGCTAAAGTTGTCGGTGCTTGGAATGGTAATTTGTCAGGTTGGTATCAAGCTTGGTAAGGAGTTCTAATGAATAGAGTTACTAAATTATTACTATTAATTCTATTTACTGTTATTTCTTTTTCTTCTGCAAACATGATTAAAAATAGTCTCATAGATTCCAAAATAAAAAAGAATTATGAGCCAAGTGAGTTATCAAAGATACAGCTTCCTACAAATGTAAAATACGATAACAATCTTATATCACAAGTGAAAGATGTATCAGAGGCTACTGATACATCTTTCACTTTCAGAGTAACCTATGTTGCAAGTAAAAATGACGGTAAAGGGAATGTTGATTTTATTAAACCTATAAACCGCGTGATGTTTTTTCATACGAAACGTTTTCCCAAAGAAGATAAAGTGTTTGTAACTCATGGATTTGAGTACGTTTTTTTGAATTTTCCATTATCAAAAATTACATCTGTTCAACTAAAAAATAGTGATATATATATTGATAATAAAAATAAATCTAAAGGGCTTAAAGAACTTGCAAACCTACTAAATAAAAAATATGGATTAAACATACAAGATAAAGACTTATTATCCTCCAATCCCAACCAGTATGATACTCATTATGGAGATTTCATTGGTTATAATAATAGTAATTTAACTTTATTCATTGTTATATCTAATATATTTTTTGCAATTCTATTATTCGTATGGCTTGTGTCCAACAACAAAAAGATTGCTATTTATCGTCTTAATGGACTTAGTTCTACTAAGATAACTAAGCTATTATTTATGAAGGAGTTTTGTTGTACCGCATTATTAATTTATTTAATTGTGAGTCTTGCAAATTTTAAATCTTTAAATTTTGAATATACAATTCTGATAATATTTATGATGTCAATAGTAGTTATTATTTCTTACCTTGCTGTTTTACTTGTAGCTAAGTTTTCTCTTTCAAATCAAATTAATTCAAAATCTTTCTTTAAATACAGCCACTATATTTTATACTCAATTAAAGCTTTCGTTTTTTTGGTTACAATTTCTACAAGTGCTTCTTTAATTTATCTTATAAATAGTGGCCTTAATACTAACACAAAAACAGGAAATGACTATTCAGTTCTCTATCCTGAATATGTTGGTTATACACTGAACAGTGATAGTTCTTACAACAATGATTCAGATCTAACTTCTGATTTATTTAATTACGCTGAGAAACATGATGGGCTCTATGTTAATCCTATAAGATTAAACGTTGAAAATAGTGATGAAAAAAATGTTTTACAACTAAACTATAATTATCTTTTGAAATTCAATATTAAAACATCGGATAACAAATCGATACTCATAAACAATGATAATACGTCCGGTATTGTAGTGGTATCAGATAAGTTGAAGCCTTACTTAAAAGATATAAAGAAATTTTATGCTTCTTCTTCATCTTTTTCTTCACCAACTATCCATTATTATTTCATGAAAGATAATCAAAAGTTTAAACTTCTAGATGGTAGTAATGGGAATATAACTCCTGATTTATTGGAAATATATACATCAAAAAATGTAGGACAAAATCTTGATGCTTTACATAATGCAACAATGAAGTTTAAAATCCTTGGTACAAAAGATAAAACATATAATTCTATCAAAAAAATACTTAAAAAACATGGACAATTGGAAACTCACCCCTCTTTAATCACAGTAAATAATATTAATAGGTCTGATTACTTATCATCTATTGGAAACCCTTTAAGTTATACTGTAACTAATGGTTTAATAATACTGATCTTTTTATCTATGATTTTATCTACTACTTTCTTTTATTTCGAATTTTATAAAAAGAAGATCGCTGTCAGTTATCTTTACGGAATGTCATACTTGAGAACGTACAAATCTTTGTTTGTGTTGCTCTCTATACAAGGGTTAATTTTCTTAATTTATGGAGCACTCCAACAAAATAGAATTATTATTTTAGAAGCTTTATTATTATATTTTATGATTGAAATCATAATAACAATCTGGCTTTCTAAAAAGTTACAAAAAAAATTAATGTTAAATTTTTTAAAAGGAGAGTAGTATGTTAAAAATTGAAAACTTAAATAAAAGTTATAAAAATAATCATATTTTTAACAACTTTAACTTAGAAATTCCTAAAGGAAAAATGGTGGCGATATATGGTTCTAGCGGTTCTGGTAAATCTACACTTTTGAATATCATTGGGCTCGTGGAAGATTATGATGATGGTAAATATTACTTTGATGGGTCTTTCGCTCCTCCTTTTAACAGTACGACTGCATTAAAACTACGTCGCAATACCATTTCATATTTATTTCAAAATTTTGCGTTAATTGAAGATGAAAGTATAGAAAAAAATTTAAATATTAGCTTAGTGTATTCTAAAATGTCTAAAAAAGAAAAACAAATAAAAATGAAACACTTTTTAAAAAAAGTAAATATTGAACATCGACTAAGTACAAAAATTTACAGCCTCTCTGGAGGGGAAAAACAACGTGTCGCTATTGCTAGAGCATTATTAAAAGATAGCAAAATAATACTAGCAGATGAGCCTACTGGTTCTCTAGATTTAAAAAATAGAAATGAAGTTATAAGATTACTACGAGACGAAGTGGATATAGCAGGTAAAACAGTCATAATTGTAACTCACGACCCGTACATTAAAGAACAAAGCGATTTAGTCATCAATATTTAAGAATTTACCTGTCAATAAGTTCGCAGAAACAAAAATTAAGGGGAAAAAATGAATATAGAACAAAAACTTTTCGAAGACGCTAAAGCACTAATAAAAGAAAGGTATCCAAAAGGGTGGGGAGGTGCAGCAGCAATGTATTCAAAAAATGGTAAAACATACACTTCAGTCGCCCCAGAAATCATAAACGCCTCTAGTGCATTATGTATTGAAACAGGTTCAATCTTAGAAGCACATAAATACCAAGACATTATAACTCACTCAATTTGCGTTGTTAGAGATGACGAAAAGAGCGAATTTAAAATACTCACGCCATGTGGGACATGCCAAGAAAGATTATTATATTGGGGTAACCAAATAAAAGTAGGTGTAACTAACGAAGATCAAGAAGTTAAATATAAAAAATTAACAGAATTACAACCTAATCATTGGACAAAAGCTTATGACGATATAGATTTTGTCGAGTAATAAATCATAATTGCTTTATTGACGTTGAGCCTCGGAACCCTTAACAATCCCAAAACTTGTCTAATGTCGGCTTAATAGCTCACGCTATACCGACATTCGTCTGCCAGTTTAGTTAAGGGTTCTTCTCAACGCACAATAAATTTCCCGGCATAAATGCGTCTATTTCCTTTGTCTACTCAGTAGACCTAGTAGACCCGAATAAATAATTTTAAATATCCAAGGGCACACTTACACTCCAATGAATTGGAGTAGTGCTAAAAACATAAAATATACTGTATCAGAAGTTACCTTTGGCAACAACAAAAAAATAGAATATGGGGGATGGGGCAACGCCCCAAAAATAAAAAGAATCGTCTGAAACGAGGAACAAACTAAAATGTAAATTTTAGTTGTTACCGAGTGGAAGATGATTACTTTTTAACCTATGTGTATACACACATAGTAAGCTCGCTATAATACTTTATAACGTTTTTATTTACATGAGCAAAGCGAGTTTTTCCAACACGTTTAATCTAAAATATTGGCAATTTATACCATGATTTTCATGGTATATAAGTGCGCCCTTATATCTTAGGGATATTTTACCACTTTTTATTAGTATTTTATACTTATCTGTCTTTTGCCTTATTTTTTTGGATTTGATAGAATATAATTATCAATAAGTGTTTCAAATAAGAAAGGACTAGGAAGTTATGGCAAAGAAAAAAAGCTTGGAAGATTTACAAAAAGAATTAGCAAAGAAACAAGAAGACATTAAAATTATCAATAGAAAAATTGGACAACAAAAAAGATACATTAATACTCGTATTGGAGAAGAACTCTTAAAAGGTTTAGAAATTTCTATTTCTGATTTTGATTCAGAAGATAAGATTAAAAAATTTGTTTCTTTAGTCATTTCAAATTCAAAAAATGCAGTTCATCAACAATTCAAAAATACGACTTTAGAAAATTAAAATAAACCTTTGAATGAGTAATAGTTATGACTATTAAAAATAAAAAAGATTTATCTTCCTCGATTGAACAGTTAGAAAAGGCAATCAATAAGCAAGAAACAATTTTAAAAAAATTTGATAATGAACAACTTGATTTTGAACAAATTAAGAAATTAGAAAATTTGTTGATTCAAGAAAGAGAAAAAGCAAAACAAGTTCAAATAAAAATTAATCGTTCTGTTTTACAGAATAATTCTGAAAACCATAAAGAACGAAAAAAACGGACACGGCAATTAATTCAAAAAGGCGCTTTACTTGAAAAATATCTTGAAGCAAAACATTTAACTGTTGATGAAACAGAACAGCTTTTACAAATATTTTCAAATATGATAAATAAACAAAAACCTGATAAGTATAAAAAAAAAGTTTAGAGATTATTCTAAACTTTTTTTATTTCATTATCCATAATTTTTTTGCCACTCCTTGGGCAATAGACACCACCATATTGTTTTGCTTTTTTTACTTTTAAACGAGAAATTTCTAAAATATACTCACAATCTTTACACAAAAATTTTTGTTTGATACTAATTATTTTGTTCATTTAAAGTTCCTGCCTTTTAACCGTTGGTAGGTATTGTTCAATGGATTTTTTGAGGTACTTACAAATATTTTTCTTTGAGTAGTCCTCTTGTTTAGCTCTCACATAAGACAAGTGGTCTTTGACCCCATTAAGCCCTCGTAATTCTTTCAGTTCGTCATAAAGGGGGTACACGTGTGCCTGTAAGCCTGCCATTATTTGACTGTCCGTTGTTTCATAAACATTTAAAAACATATTTTCAATCAACAGCCTTGTATAAGGGCTTTGCATAGCTTGGAAAACAAGGTCTTTTTCTGTTTCTGCTTTACGTGCTTTATCTTCTTGGTAGACTTTATCTTCCAACTTGTAGCTGTTATCGTCTGCCATGCGTTTCTTCTCAATATGAAAAACAATGCTGTCAATTGAACGCCCTTTTTTAATCTTGTCGTAAGTGACGTTGAAAGAAGTATGAGCATTGATTTCTGACAGTGGTTTTTCTAGTACCCACTCTGTAAATTGGTGCATTAACTTATAATCGGTAATTGTATCAGTTATTTCTCGTAATTCTCGAATTGAAATTGACGGGTTGCGGTAGGCTTCCACTTGTTCTTTTCGACGCCCGCCCTTGTAACTATAATGCTCGTACTGGTTATAATTCATAGATAACCAGCGATACAAGATAATCGAATACTTGCTATTGAGTTCTTTTAATTCAGAAATTTTATATTGCGTAAACTCTGCCTTTAAGTCAATCAGATAAGGCATAATAAACTGATTAAATTGTATCATTACATCATCATTGTAACTGTTCCACTTAACTGTTGGAATAGGCACAATGCTTGTCATTTCATAACCCTTATCTTTGACTTCTTTAATTTGGAAAAAAGCTTGTTTCTGCATCAACTCAATGGCTTCTTTAAAACGTGTGTGTTTACTTGCTGATGATACATCAAAAAAAGCAAACAACTCTTTTTTTGAAAGATAGATAATATTATCTTTGGGCGGATTTTCCGTATCAATACAAGACACTGCTAGTTCAAACATTTTTAGAGCGGTCTTTTGCATTTTAGCAATAGAGGTAATCAAGCTGTTATGCTCCACCACTTTGCGTTTTTCAAGGTCATTCACGGTCAGCACCTGCTTTTGATTTTTTTGTTTTTCTGGTATAATAGACATAGAAATACTCCTTTGTGAGTGTTTAAGAATAAGCATAGAGAAAGTGATTTTGCGGTCATAATTTCTCTATGCTTTTATTATATCACAAAACAAACAGTATTTATATTTTTTCTGTTCATATACATCGCTTTTTCTGTTCATATACATCGCTTTTTCTGTTCATATACATCGCTTTTTCTGTTTACTTAATTCTAGTAACGCCTCACTAACACTGACTTTTTTATCACGCAAAAGAACAAAAGATTAAAATATATAAGATAAATTAATAAAAGGACTTGCTAAGGCAAGTCTATTTTTTATTTTTTTCAATCTTAAAATCAGGGTCAAAAGAAAAAGTCAAAAACATTGAATGGATGTTCTGATTTTTAACTCCCTGTTTGCTCTTGTCGCTCCGCTTGTACGCCTTGCATTTAGAATTGCTACATTCTGCCACTAAGAAAAACTCTCTCACGGTCGTGACTACTTTGAGAGAGGATAAGACTTTAAATAGTCCTAGAAGCTCATAGTTTGCATTCTAAGACATTTTAAACGTGAATTGGCAATAAATATAATAGTTAAAAGAAAAAACCTTCTGAGGGCTAATATCAGCTTATTCTTTTCTGTCTTCTCTTATCACGTTATATTTTTGACGATAACGTCGAAAAGTCGTTCGATTAATTCCAGTTTTACGCTCGATTTCTTTTTCTGTTAATCCTTGTTGGTATAAATCAAAGGCATGTTGCAAGCCCTCATCTTCAAAAGAATATTTCTTTTTTCGTCCTTTAAATCGTCCGCGTTGTTTGGCAATGGCAATCCCTTGGGCTTGCCGTTCTCTAATCCGTTTTCGTTCACTTTCTGCTTGGTATTTGTACAATTCAATCATTAAGTTATTGATTAAACGCCTTAAATTATCGTCTTCAATCCCTGTCATGGATGGCAAGTTTAAGACTTCCAGCGTTGCGCCTTTTTGTTGAATTTGGTTCATCAGTTCGGTTAATTCTTTGTTATTTCGTCCTAAGCGGTCTAATTCTGTCACCACGACAATATCACCCTCACGTAAATAAGTCAGCATGGCTTGTAATTGAGGACGTTCAGTAGATTGTCCGCTTGCCTTATCTGAAAACACCTTAGAAACGTCCTGTAAGGCTTCTAACTGGCGGTCTAGGTTCTGTTCTTTGCTTGAAACACGAGCATAACCTATTTTTGCCATTTTCTATTCCTCCTCTTTATCATTATTGGCTTCTGCCAAATTGTCCAACGTTTTAAGTAAATCAGATAGTTTATCGTGTTTCACTTTATAAATCACTTGCTGTTTTTTATCCTTACCAATGGTGATGTAATCGCCATAAATCATGTATCTTCTGACAAATTTTGTTCCACGGTTCAAATCCAGTGTATACGTACTAGCACCGACTAAACCGCCAGTATCTTTGACCTCATTTTTTTGGGATAAATCCAACTCATCAAGATAATCGACAATTGATGAAACCATTTCTTTTTCCTTGATATTCATATCCGTTTCTTGAAATTGATAGTTACTCCCATTGGTAATGGTAAAATGAATACGGTCAATATTCTCTTTCGATAATTTTGGGGAGTTCGTACCACATGCTACAAGTCCAAAAATAGCTAGAAGAACAATGCTACTAAATGCGATTATTTTTTTCATTTATAGTTTCTCTCTTTCTTTAATGATTGTTTACAATCCTTTTGATAGTAATTGGAAAAATTGTGCTAAAAAGTCCACAAACTCTTTTTCGCTCATGATAATTAAAGGCTGTCCTGATTCAATTGCTTGTTCTGCTTCTGTCAGTTTTTGAGAAGGGGAATAGCCCTTGATTAAATCAATGGGGAAATAGCCTGTCACCAGCCGTGTGGTTTTTTTCGTGACACTACTTTGATTATGACCTTCTAGCCCTGAAATAATAGCTTGCGCCTGTTTTCTCGTCATTGTGGTGAGTGTTCCAGTGAACACGAAATATTCATTTTCTAACAATTTTCCACCTCTTTTTTTGAACAAGTCTACTGAACACCTGCAATACCTATTATACCACTAACCAAAAATAGTTCAATAGAGTATTATTGAACTTAGTTAACTCATTATTTATAAAATTAAGCAATATCTTGTTTTCTATTCTTAGATATAATAAGCGAAATAGATATAAAGATAATAGCGTAAATTATCATTATTAAAATAGATTTTGAAGGTATCTCATTATTACTTATATATCCAACAGCTAACTCTCTAAAATGATAGGTAGGAGTTAATTTAGATAACATTTGCAACCATTCAGGAAATTGACTAGTAGGAAACCATAATCCCCCTAACATCGCTAAAGCTAAAAATAATATATCGGAAAATACAGGTGCTGTTTTTTCATCTTTAAAATTTGTTAAAATAGTTCCTAAACTAAGAAACACAATGGCTCCAAATAATAGTAATAATCCTGACATAAGCCATTGAATAAAGGTTAAGTGAATTCCTCTAACTAAAAATACTAAAGTAATTGAAATAATGAAAAAAATAATCATTTTAATTACTTTAACAATAAATACATCAATTTCTTGCAGTTTAAAGTTTGAAACCCATACCTTCACTTGCATTAATAGGTTTTGTTTCATATAATATACTAATATAGTATAGAAAATTAAAAAAAAACACCAAAATGGTTTAACTTAAGCAAGTTTTGATTTAATTTTTCAGAAAAATTAGGGTTTTTCTTACAGAATTTAATAAAAAGAGGGGTTATATTTATGAATGATTTATTTTATCATCGGCTAAAGGAACTAGTTGAATCAAGTGGTAAATCTGCAAATCAAATAGAAAGGGAATTGGGTTACCCTAGAAATTCTTTGAATAATTATAAGTTGGGAGGAGAACCCTCTGGGACAAGATTAATAGGACTATCAGAGTATTTTAATGTGTCTCCAAAATATCTGATGGGTATAATTGATGAGCCTAATGACAGTTCTGCAATTAATCTTTTTAAAACTCTAACTCAAGAAGAGAAAAAAGAAATGTTTATAATTTGTCAAAAATGGCTTTTTTTAGAATATCAAATAGAGTTATAACAATAATAAATTTAGGGAGTTTTTCTTATTAATATGATGAAAAAAGGAATTTTTGTAATTACTATAGTGATATCTATAGCAGTGATAATTGGAGGTTTTTATAGTTATAATTCTAGGATAAATAATCTTTCAAAAGCTGATAAAGGAAAAGAAGTTGTAAAAAATAGCAGTGAAAAAAATCAGATAGACCTTACCTATAAAAAGTATTATAAAAATTTACCAAAATCAGTTCAAAATAAAATAGATGATATTTCATCCAAAAATAAAGAAGTTACTTTAACTTGTATTTGGCAATCTGATTCAGTTATTTCTGAACAATTTCAACAAAACTTACAAAAATATTATGGAAATAAGTTTTGGAACATCAAAAATATCACCTACAATGGCGAAACAAGTGAACAATTATTGGCTGAAAAAGTTCAAAATCAAGTATTGGCGACTAACCCTGATGTTGTTTTATATGAAGCTCCACTTTTTAATGATAACCAAAACATTGAAGCAACAGCCTCATGGACTAGTAATGAGCAACTTATAACAAATTTGGCTAGTACAGGAGCAGAGGTGATAGTTCAACCCTCTCCACCGATTTATGGTGGTGTTGTGTACCCCGTACAAGAAGAACAGTTTAAACAATCTTTATCTACAAAGTATCCCTATATAGACTACTGGGCTAGTTACCCAGACAAAAATTCTGATGAAATGAAGGGGCTGTTTTCTGATGATGGAGTATATAGAACATTAAATGCTTCGGGGAATAAGGTTTGGCTAGATTATATTACTAAATATTTTACAGCAAACTAATTAAGTTATAAATAACAATTATTAAATATTGGAGAAGAAATGCAGGAAACACAGGAACAGACGATTGATTTAAGAGGGATTTTTAAAATTATTCGCAAAAGGTTAGGTTTAATATTATTTAGTGCTTTAATAGTCACAATATTAGGGAGCATCTACACATTTTTTATAGCCTCCCCAGTTTACACAGCCTCAACTCAACTTGTCGTTAAACTACCAAATTCGGATAATTCAGCAGCCTACGCTGGACAAGTGACCGGGAATATTCAAATGGCGAACACAATTAACCAAGTTATTGTTAGTCCAGTCATTTTAGATAAAGTTCAAAGTAATTTAAATCTATCTGATGACTCTTTCCAAAAACAAGTTACAGCAGCAAATCAAACAAATTCACAAGTCATTACGCTTACTGTTAAATATTCTAATCCTTACATTGCTCAAAAGATTGCAGACGAGACTGCTAAAATTTTTAGTTCAAATGCAGCAAAACTATTGAATGTTACTAACGTTAATATTCTATCCAAAGCAAAAGCTCAAACAACACCAATTAGTCCTAAACCTAAATTGTATTTAGCAATATCTGTTATAGCCGGATTAGTTTTAGGTTTAGCCATTGCTTTATTGAAGGAATTGTTTGATAACAAAATTAATAAAGAAGAAGATATTGAAACCCTGGGGCTCACGGTTCTTGGTGTAACAACCTATGCTCAAATGAGTGATTTTAATAAGATTGCTAATAAAAATGGTACGCAATCGGGAACTAAGTCAAGTTCGCCTAGCGACCATGGAGTAAATAGGACATCAAAAAGGAATAAAAGATAGGAGTTCAGGATGGCTAAAAACAAAAGAAGCATAGACAACAATCGTTATATTATTACTAGTGTCAACCCTCAATCACCTATTTCTGAACAATATCGTACGATTCGTACGACTATTGATTTTAAAATGGCGGATCAAGGGATTAAAAGTTTTCTAGTAACATCTTCAGAAGCAGCTGCAGGTAAATCAACCGCAAGTGCTAATATAGCTGTTGCTTTTGCACAACAAGGTAAAAAAGTACTTTTAATTGATGGCGATCTTCGTAAACCGACTGTTAACATTACTTTTAAAGTACAAAATAGAGTAGGCTTAACTAATATTTTAATGCATCAATCTTCGATTGAAGATGCCATACAAGGGACAAGACTTTCTGAAAATCTTACAATAATTACCTCTGGTCCAATTCCACCCAACCCATCGGAATTATTAGGATCTAGTGCAATGAAGAACTTGATTGACTCTGTGTCCGATTTCTTTGATGTTGTTTTGATTGATACTCCGCCTCTCTCTGCAGTTACTGATGCTCAAATTTTGAGTAGTTATGTAGGAGGAGCAGTTATTGTTGTACGTGCCTATGAAACAAAAAAAGAGAGTTTAGCAAAAACAAAAAAAATGCTTGAACAAGTTAATGCAAATATTTTAGGGGTTGTTTTGCATGGGGTAGACTCTTCTGAGTCACCATCATATTACTACTACGGAGTAGAATAATTGGAATAAACTTGAATCAAATAAAAGAACGAAATTCGTAGGATAGGAGAGAAAATGATTGATATTCATTGCCATATTTTACCGGGGATAGATGATGGGGCTAAAACTCCTGGAGATACTTTGACAATGCTGAAATCAGCAATTGACGAAGGGATAACAACTATCACTGCGACTCCTCATCATAATCCTCAATTTAATAATGAATCATCGCTTATTTTGAAAAAAGTTAAGGAAGTTCAAAATATCATTGACGAACATCAATTACCAATTGAAGTTTTACCCGGACAAGAGGTGAGAATATATGGTGATTTATTAAAAGAATTTTCTGAAGGAAAGTTACTGACAGCAGCGGGCACTTCAAGTTATATATTGATTGAATTTCCATCAAATCATGTGCCAGCTTATGCTAAAGAACTTTTTTATAATATTCAATTGGAGGGACTTCAACCTATTTTGGTTCACCCTGAACGTAATAGTGGAATCATTGAGAACCCAGATATATTATTTGATTTTGTTGAACAAGGAGTACTAAGTCAGATAACAGCTTCGAGTGTCACTGGTCATTTTGGTAAAAAAATACAAAAGCTGTCATTTAAAATGATAGAAAACCATCTGACGCATTTTGTTGCATCAGATGCGCATAATGTGACGTCACGTGCATTTAAGATGAAGGAAGCGTTTGAAATGATTGAAGAAATTTATGGTTCTGGTGTATCACGAATGTTTCAAAATAATGCAGAGTCAGTGATTTTAAATGAAAGTTTTTATCAAGAAAAACCAACAAAGATCAAAACAAAGAAATTTTTAGGATTATTTTAAAGAGTTTAAATGGAGTAAATAATGGAAGTTTTTGAGGATGCCTCATCACCTGAATCGGAAGAACACAAATTAGTAGTATTAAAAAATTTTTCTTATAGAGAGCTGATTATAAAAAGAGCAATTGATATCCTAGGAGGATTAGTGGGTTCAATTTTGTTTCTTATTGCGGCTGCATTGCTTTATGTCCCTTACAAAATGAGCTCGGAAAAAGATCAAGGGCCAATGTTCTATAAACAAAAACGGTATGGAAAAAACGGTAAAATTTTTTATATTTTAAAATTTAGAACAATGATTCTTAATGCTGAGCAGTATCTAGAGCTACATCCAGAAGTTAAAGCCGCCTATCATGCCAATGGTAATAAACTAGAAAATGATCCCCGTGTGACGAAGATTGGTTCATTTATTAGACAACACTCAATTGATGAATTACCACAATTTATTAATGTCCTTAAAGGAGATATGGCATTAGTTGGTCCAAGGCCAATTTTGCTTTTTGAAGCGAAAGAATATGGGGAGCGCCTCCCTTATTTACTGATATGTAAACCTGGAATTACTGGTTATTGGACAACACATGGTCGAAGTAAAGTTCTTTTTCCTCAACGAGCAGATTTAGAGCTCTATTATCTCCAGTACCATAGTACGAAAAATGATATGAGGCTTTTGGTACTCACAATTGTACAAAGCATGCACGGGAAGGATGCTTATTAAAAAAATGAAAATAGCTTTAGTCGGTTCAAGTGGCGGACACTTAACACATTTATATTTGTTAAAAGATTTTTGGAAAAATGAAGAACGGTTTTGGGTTACATTTGATAAACCAGATGCACAATCTATTCTTAAAAACGAGAAATTATATCCTTGCTACTACCCTACAAATCGTAATATAAAAAACACGATCAAAAATACTATTTTAGCATTTAAAATACTACGAAAAGAAAAGCCAGACTTGATTATTTCAAGTGGTGCTGCGGTGGCTGTGCCATTCTTTTGGCTAGGAAAGTTATTCGGAGCAAAAACAGTATATATTGAAATTTTTGATCGAATTGATAAACCCACACTTACTGGAAAATTAGTATATCCAGTAACAGATAAATTTATAGTCCAGTGGGAAGAACTAAAGAAAGTTTATCCTAAAGCGATTAATTTAGGAGGAATATTTTAATGATTTTTGTAACTGTTGGCACGCATGAGCAGCCTTTTAATCGTCTGATACAAAAAGTAGATGAGTTGGTTAGCGATGGAAAAATAAAAGAGGAAGTATTCATACAGATTGGATACTCGACTTATGAACCAAAGTACACAAAATGGGCAAAAGTAATCGGGTATGATGAAATGGCGGACTGTCTAAAAAAAGCTGACGTGGTTGTTACACATGGTGGCCCGTCCACATATATGCAAGTTTTAAGGTTAGGTAAAATACCAGTAGTCGTACCACGTCAACTAAAATTTAATGAGCACGTCAACGATCACCAACTTTGGGTAAGTAAGCAAGTTATGGACAAAGGTTATCCACTTATACTATGTGAAAATATCGAAAATTTATTATCAGATATTAAGAAGTCAAAAAAAGTAGTTAATATATTAGAAAATAGCCATAATAAAGAATTTATAGATAAACTTTATACAGAAATATATTCGATAATAAAGAAATAAGGTATGAGATTGAAAAATTTATTTTGGGAAATTAAAAATAATACTAAATTCAGCGCAATTATTATTGCTATATTTAGATTTGGAAATTTTGTTAATAAAAAGATCCACATTCCAATCATCCGTCAGTTTTTATTTATTATATATAAAATACTAGATTGGTTAATAATACGAATAATATGTAATTCTGAATTTCCTCCTTCCATTACAATAGGAAAGAGACTGCGAGTTTATCATCCCTTTGGTATAAATTCAAGCAGATGCAAGTATTGGTAATGACTGTCAAATGAGACACCAGGTAACAATTGGATGGGCAAAGTCGAGTAAAAATGGAGAAGGAACTCCAAATTTAAAAAACAACGTAGATATAGGAGCAGGTGCAAAGATTATTGGTAATATGACTATTGGAGATAATGTAGTTGTTGGGGCAAATTCTTTAGTATGTAATAATTTTGAAGCGAATGACGTTGTTGGAGGAGTGCCAGCCAGATCTTTAAAAAAAGAGATAAAAAAATAATGAAAATACTTATTATTAACACTGTACCATTTATGAGAAATGGAATTTCTACTGTGATTATGAATTATTATGATGTTTTAAGAAAAAATAATATAATTGAATTTGTGATAAATAATGAAATTGAAGATGATTATAAAATGCACATAGAATCTACAGGAGGAAAAATTTATTGTTGGGGAAGCAGGAATAGGAAACCGATAAGTTATTCAAAAAAATTAAGACAACTACTTAAAATGAATGATTACGATATCGTATACATTCACGGAAATAGTTCTACATTATCAGTTGAGCTTTTTTCGGCAAGAAAATTAAAAGTAAAAAAAGTTGTTCATGCACATAATGTTGTAACAGAACATCCTTATATCGATAGAGTGCTGAAAAAATATTTCTTGAAACATTATGATTTAGGATTTGCTGCAAGTGAAGATGCCGGTAAATTTCTATTTAATCAAAATGATTTTTTTGTAATTCCAAATGGGATTGACATGAAGCATTTTTATTTTGATGTGTTAAAAAGGAAAGAAATTCGAGAAAAGTTAAAGATTACTGATGACACGAAGTTACTTCTACAGGTTGGTACATTTACAAAACAAAAGAATCATGATTTTAGTGTGAAACTTATGTCAAACATTCACGATAATAAAATCAAAATGATTTTTTTGGGCGAGGGGGAGTTACTAAATGAATTACGCTCTAAAATAAAAGAAAAGGGCTTAACAAATAATATAATATTTCAAACGCCATCAAATGATATTAATGGCTACTTTTCTGCAGCAGATGCAGTAATTCTCCCTTCTCTTTGGGAAGGCCTACCGTTAGTTGGATTAGAAGCGCAGGCATCAGCTGTTCCTCTTGCTATATCGGACACACTGGATAGAAGATTAAATATTTGTGATACAGTAGTTACTTTACCTCTTAAAATTGAACCATGGAAAAAATGGATAATTGAGGAAATCACTCTTAATAGTGAAAGAGATGTTAAAAAAAATCAAAGAGATATAGAATATGCTGGATATGACATAAATAAAAATGCTCATGATATGGAATTATATTTTAAAAAAATAAGTGGGTTATAATAAGGCACATTGAACAAATAATGAGGAAAATTATGGAAGAAAAAATTGACTTTGTAATAACCTGGGTGGATGGGAATGATCCAAAATGGTTAAAAGAGAAAAAAAAATATGAACTGGATAATGAAAGTGATGAAAGTGATGATAGGGATATTCGCTTTAGAGATATGGGGACGTTAAAGTATCTATTTAGAGGAATAGAGAAATTTTCACCTTGGGTAAATAAAATTTACTTTGTAACGTGGGGACATTTACCTGATTGGTTAGATACTGACAATCCTAAACTAGAAATTATAAATCACAAAGATTTTATTCCTGAAAAATATTTACCGACATTTAACTCTAATACTATTGATTTAAATCTTTATCGTATAAAAAATTTGTCAAAAAATTTTGTTTACTTTAATGACGATATGTTTATTTTGAAGGCACTTAAACCAACTGATTTTTTTAAAAAAGGATTACCCTGTAATGAAGCAACATTAAGTGTCGCAACACCAGAAAAAAGACATCATAATTACACACCAATAATGAATATGGAAATAATTAATGAATATTTTTCACGGCAAGAGGTTATGAAGAAGCATCCGTTTCAGTGGTTTAACCTAAAATACGGAAAATATTTATTAGCTAATTTTTGTCTCTTACCTTGGAAAAAATTCTCAGGAATTCGATATGATCATTTACCATCCTCTCTCCAAAAAGGAACTTTTGAAGAACTTTGGAGAAAAGAACACGATATTTTTGATATGACATGTAGGAATAAATTTAGAAGTCCTTATGACATTAATCAATGGCTTCTTCAAGATTGGCAAATCTGTACGGGAAATTTTATGCCAAGAAGCATAAAAATTGGTGAGGGGAACATCGATGTAAATGATGATTTAAAGAGCAACGAAAAAATTTATAAAAGTATTTCAAAACCAAAATATAAAATGACAGCAATAAATGATATGATATTTAATGAAAATAATTTTGATGAAGTGAAGAAACACATTTTGCAAAATTTTGAGATATTGTTACCCTCCCCATCATCTTTTGAAAGGTAATTAGAGTTGATATGAAAAAAATAATTGTTTTTGTTGATTTGCTTGGAGGAAATGGTGGAACTGAAAAAGTCATTAATGATGTTTTAAAATATTATAAAGATAGTTCAAAATTTGAAGTATCTATTGTGAATTTTGGATCAATTTCAACAAAAAAATGGGTAAACAAAGGAGTGAAACAAATTAATTTCTTTCCCTTCTCTTTTATTCGAAAAATAAAAGGGATTAGGAAATTTTTATTTCTTTTTGAATTACTATTTTTTTCAATAATTAAAACAGATATTGTTATTACTATTCATTTAGATACTTTAAAAATATTAGCAATAGCTAAAAAAATTAATTTGAAAAAATTTGAAATTTCATCTTGGATTCATTTTGGTTTAAAAACTTCCCAATTTTTTTCTGAAAAAAATTTTAAGGAATTGATAAAGTATTCGGATTCTTTTCTTTCTATTACGGATGAAAATACAGATTTTCTTTTAGAAAAGCATTATCCTAAAGAAAAAATAATAACTTTATATAATCCAGTTAAAAGACAAGAAAAAACCATTGCAATAAATAATCAAAAATTTATTTACATAGGGAGATTAACTTTTGGAAGTACAACTCAAAAAAATAATAAAGAAATGCTTGACGCTTTCTCAATAATAAAAGATTTGAATTGGAGTTTAGATATTTATGGGGATGGAGAGGATAGGATAAAAGAACAAGAATACGTAAAAGAACTTAAAATTGATAAAAAAATAAAATTTATTGGTTGGAAAGACTCCCCTTTTGAAGAAATAGAACAAGCAGCTGCTATTATTTCTACTTCTACACATGAAGGTTTTGGACTATCAATGATTGAAGCATTATCATATGGTATACCTGTAATTAGTAGTAATATAGAAGGTCCAAAAGTTTTTTTATCATCACAAAATAGTTTATGTTATCAACTAGGAAATGTAGACGAACTCGCTTTAATATTGAAAAAATTTATTCAAAAAAAAATTAGCTTTCAATCAAGTAATATAAAGAATTCCATAGAACCATTTTATGAAGAAAACTATTTTTACAAATTCAATCAGTTTTTAGATGGAGAAATTAATGGTAAATCGAAATAAAGAAAAATCTTTAAATTTTATTCTGGGAATAATTTTTGGAGTATTGCTATATTTTCAAATTTTAGTACAGAATTTGGCAAACTTAAATTTGATTGGAGCATTCGAAAATAATCAGAAGTACATTTACTTTGTAATTTTTATTATTTCTCTAATTTTTAATATAAATCACCTAAAAGATCTCATCTTTTTTGTTCCTTTTGCTATCTTTGGAATTATTAGTTATAAAATTTTAAGGGATACTTCTGTTATTGGTCTTTTTTTAGTTTCATTTTCTTTAAGAAGGATTGAAGTTTATAATATTATAAAGATTTTTTACTATGTTTACTGGTCTTATTTTCTCACGATGATGTTTCTTTTATTAATAAGAGTGACAACAAATTTATATCAAACTACTGCATTTGGAGAAGGACAAGGGTGGACTTTTGGTTTTCCAAATCATAATGCAGTTGGTCGAGTTCTGTTAATTGGTTGTATTCTTAATTTAGTTCTTAAATTGATAGAAAATAAGAGATATTCTAGGTTACAAAATAGTTTATGGTGGATAATTCAAATTATTTTTTATTTTATGATGCTTCTTAGTGCTTCAAGTAGTGCCATATTTGGAATGATTATTTCTTTATTCTGTTATTTTTTTATTTCTCAGTTTAAAGGAATTAAAAAAGCCAGAAAAGTAATTTTTCTGGGATGGGTTTCAGTTGTTTCTTTTATTGGAAGTCTAATTTTTACAATATTATCCTTAACGGAAAGAGTGTATATCGCTGATACATTTTGGTATAATTTAAATAGAATTATGACTGGACGCATTGCATTAGGAGAATTAAACTATAAAATTTTTGGAATGAGTATTATGGGAAATCCTGCTTATATCCCTAGTACAGAAGGAGTACCAAATTATTCTTTAGGATTTACCTATAACTTTATAGATAATAGTTATTTAGTTGTGATGATAAGGTATGGTATTGTTTTTTTAATTATTTTGTTGATTTTTTATTTATTATTAATTCGAAAAATTGTTAAAAAACAACTTATTGTATTATTTATTCCAATAATTGCACTTTCAATTTATGGTATCGCCGAAAATATGATTTATGCTTATGCGACAAATTTCGTACTTTTGTGGTTAGGAATATGGTTAAAACCACATATAACTGAAGAAAATAAGGAAAATGAAGAATGAATGAAGGAGTAAAAGTTTCTGTTATAGTACCTGTATTCAACGTTGAAAAATACGTGAGAGAATGTCTCATTTCTATTCAAAACCAAACTCTAAAAGAGATTGAGATTATTTTAATAAATGATGGATCAACAGATGATAGTATTCAGAATATTTCGGATTTAATTGATCGGGATAAAAGAATTATCTTAATTAACCAGAAAAATGGGGGCCTTTCTTCAGCACGTAATACGGGATTGGAGTATGCTAAGGGAGAGTATATTAGTTTTATTGATTCGGATGATTATTTAAATGATAAATTCTTGGAATGTTTATATATAGAAGCTAAACGAGAAAATCTTGATATTGTTCGTGGGAGTTTTCAGCGACCTAAAGAATCTGATAATAAGTTGGCATGGGAAGATGTAGATGTAAATAAACTAAAACCAGATTTAGTAATTACAGGAGGAGAATTATTAAAACTACTATCTATTTATAATTTAAAAATGATGGTTTGGTTATCATTATATAAACGAGATTTCTTAGATTCTAATCACCTAAGATTTGAAGAAGGGATTATTCTAGAGGATGTAGAATTTATGCCTCGTGCATTATTATTAGCAAGAAGAGTTAGGGCTATAAAAAGAAAAAACTATTTTTATAGAGTAAGAGAAGATAGTATTTTAGGGAATATTCAAAATTCTAAAAAACACCTAGATGCTATTGGACAATTTTTAAAAAAAGATTTATTAATTAAAAATGTGAATAATCAAGAAAGCATAAACTATTTGTGTAGAGCGTTATTATATTCCTATTTTTCTTACGCACGGGAAGTTAGTATTACTCCAGATTTTGAACTTTTAAATCAAGCAACAAAATCATTGAGTATAAGGGGGGTTATTCCTTTGAAATCTTATATCAAATTAAAAATTCAAATATTTTTGATAAAAAGAATTGGGATAAAACAATATAACTCATTAAAAATGAAACTATTTTAGTTTTAAAATTGAATATAAAACATTGGCTTTTTTACGTACTTAATAATAGTATTAATACTAGCTAAATGGGAGAATTTCTTAGTGCAGAGAGAATAAATATTATGAAATTAGTAAAGAATTTTTTATTAAATGGACTATATCAATTGTTACTTGTTATATTACCTTTTGTTACAGCTCCATACGTATCAAGGGTTCTTGGGGCTCATGGAGTAGGAATTTATGCATTCACAGGGGCAAATGTCCAATACTTTGTGTTACTGGCTGTTTTAGGAACATCAACTTATGGAAATAGAGAAATTGCTTATCATCAAAATGATAAGCAAAAAAGAAGTGATATTTTCTGGGGAATTAACTTTTTGAGTTGGATTACTGCAGCAATTTCACTATTTGCTTTTGGTATTTTTATTATAGTGAGTCGTAAATACCAAGATATTTATGCTTGGCAAAGTTTATTGATTTTAACAAGTCTTTTTGATATTTCTTGGTACTTTATGGGGCGAGAAAATTTTAAAGTTACTGTTACTAGAAATTTTATATTTAAAATTTTAACTGTTATTTCTATTTTTATTTTTGTAAAGAATAGTAATGATTTACCAATATATATTGCAATTATGTGCATTGGCGGATTATTGGGAAGTATTTCATTGTGGCCATATTTAAAACATGAAATTTTTAAACCAAAATTAAAGAATCTAAATCTTAAAAAGCATTTGCATTATACAATTATCCTGTTCATTCCAACTATTGCCGTCCAGATTTATTGGGTGGCAAATAAATCTATGATTGGACTTATGGATTCTGTTGTCCATGCAGGATTTTTCCAGCAATCTGATTCGATGATTAAAATGGCTTTGTCTATTATTGGAACAATTGGAGTTGTTATGTTACCTCGTGTTGCAAGTATGCACTCAGAAGGGAATATAAATGGAATTAGAAATTCTATTGTAAAAACGTTTAACATCGCAACAGGGATTTCATTTGGTATATTTTTTGGAATTTTAGGGATTTCTTTGAAATTTGCACCATTTTTTTGGGGGAAATCTTTTGAGATGGTTGGTTTAATCATGATGATTGAAGCTCCGATTATCATATTCATTCCAATGAGTAATGTTTTTGGAACTCAGTACCTTTTGCCTTTAAATAGGATGAAACCATATACTTTTTCAGTGACTTTTGGTGCTATTTTAAATATCGTTGTTAATCTAGCATTTATACCGTTATTTGGAGTGATCGGAGCAACGGTAGCAACTGTGGTATCTGAATTTGCAGTTACAGCTTACCAATATTTATCAATCAGAAAAGAGTTTTCATTCAGTGATTTATTTGGTGGACTTTGGAAGTATTTTATCTCAGGCTTATTGATGTTTGTCGTAGTTTTTTGGATGAATCAATCGTTTAAAATGACAATAATTCAGCTGATACTCCAAATTATCTTAGGTGTACTCATCTATACTCTTTCTAATATCTTATTAAAGACACAGCTATGGCTTATGGCCTCAGAACTTTTAGGAAAAATGAAAAATCGGGTATCAAGAAATCATATACGTATAGATCAAAAACAAGAAATTCTCGAACATCCATTAGATACAATTAAAGCTTCGTTTGATCAATTTGCTATCCTCTTTCAAGAAATCGATGAAAAAAAAACATTATCTCATAAGAACTTTTTGACAAATCTTAATAATTTTGACAATACACTGAAAAATGTAACATTTAATGATGATTTAGACAAAAATGATATAATAAGATTATCAGATTTCATCGCTGAGCTTAGTATAATTATGAGCAGAAAAAGAGATTATCTTAAAGTTCAAGATCAAGAGCACCTCTATCAATTTGCTCAAGGTTTAAATATCCTTGCATCAAAAATGGAGAATATTGCACAAGAAGAATATTCACCAAAAGAGCTAAAAGAATGGTTCAGAAAAGAGCTGGGCGAATAACTTTATCAAGTAAAAAAACAAGGAATAGCAAGAAAGGAAAAGACATGGAGCAGAAAAAGAAAAAGAATATTTGGCTGATAATTGTACCTATCTTAATAATAATTTCCCTTATAGGAGCAGGGGCTTATACCTTAATAGATTCACTTATTCCTACTGATCATACGAAAACAAACAGTTCGGATCAACCGACCAAAACTTCGGTTTCTAATGGTTATGTAGAGCAAAAAGGTGAAGAAGCTGCTGTGGGTAGTATAGTACTTGTAGATGATGCTGGTGTACCAGAGTGGGTTAAAGTTCCCTCAAAGGTAAATCTAGATAAATTTACTGATTTATCTACGAATAATATCACTATTTATCGAATTAACAATCCGGAAGTCTTAAAAACAGTTACCAATCGTACAGATCAACGGATGAAAATGTCAGAAGTTATAGCTAAGTATCCTAATGCTTTGATTATGAATGCTTCCGCATTTGATATGCAGACAGGACAAGTAGCTGGATTTCAAATTAATAATGGAAAGTTGATTCAAGACTGGAGCCCAGGTACAACGACTCAATATGCTTTTGTTATTAACAAAGATGGTTCGTGCAAAATTTATGATTCAAGTACACCTGCTTCAACAATTATTAAAAACGGAGGGCAACAAGCCTATGATTTTGGTACTGCAATTATCCGTGATGGTAAAATTCAACCAAGTGATGGCTCAGTAGATTGGAAGATCCATATTTTTATTGCGAATGATAAAGATAATAATCTCTATGCTATCTTGAGTGATACAAATGCAGGTTATGATAATATAATGAAATCAGTATCAAATTTGAAGCTCCAAAATATGTTATTACTTGATAGTGGCGGCTCAAGTCAACTATCTGTCAATGGTAAAACGATTGTTGCTAGTCAAGATGATCGAGCCGTACCGGATTATATTGTGATGAAATAAAAATAAAAGAACCTCTTGGTTCTTTTATTTTAGAGATTTTTCAAAAAGGGTTTTGACTGAGTCTAATTCTGTTTGAGAAACGACTTTAGCTCCATTTTCATCTGTTGTATGTAGATTGAGCTTGCTGGTATTCTTTAGAGCCTTATTGTAGCTCATAACGATCGTTTTAGCATCATTGAAACTTATATTGGTTTTAACAGTGTTTGAAAAAGCATAGAGAATTTCTCGATAGTAATTGAAACTTTCAAGTTTTTTCATATGAGCAATTTTTTGAATATTTCCGTAGAGTTCCATTGAGACATTTTGAATCCGAGTGATTGAAGCATCCAAATCAGTATCGTCAATTTGTGTCATATAGGCTTGGACTTGATCAGCAGTTTGTAAATTAACAGTTCCTTGTTTAAACTCATAACCTTCAGCATTGAATGCCTTTGGATTTTGCATGGTGATTCCACCAGTGGCCTGTACAAGTGATCCCATTTTATTAACATCGATCTGAATTACTTTGTTAATGGACACATTCAATAGGTCTTTAACAATCTGGAAAATTCCATCATCTCCATTCGTATTGTAAACTTCAGTGATTGTTTTTTGATTAGGCATTGTCGCAAAAACTGGGAAGTTCATGAAAGTAGTTTGATTTGTCTTTACATTCGTTGAAGCTAAAACAGTAGCATAAGCTGTATTTTTAGAATTATTTTTACCAGTTAAAATGATAAGTGTGGTGAATGTTTTAGACTTTTTTAAGTGGATACTTGTTGTTTTAGGAAAATTTTCATATGATGTTGAAAAGGTTGATTCAACATTTCTATAAGCGGCGTAGGCTATAGAAGCAACAGCGATAATTACTAATACAAAAATAATTGAAATAACTTTTAGTACTGTGTGTTTTTTCTTACGATAATGACGCCTCTTTTTTTGATTCATGGTATCTCCATATACATATTATATACCTTAAATTATACCATATTTAATGATGTTATCCTTAAATCTTAGAGTCACTATTGTATAATTTAGACAAAGGACAAAAACATGAAAAAACGCTACTCAAAAGAATTTAAAGAAACCCTTATCGCCTTCTATCATTCTGGTCAATCCGTCACCCAGCTGTCTAAAGAATACGACGTGGCCCCTGCAACAATTTATAAATGGATAGACCTCTACTCTAAATCT
>OMER01000549.1_pt1 | contig 24315 bp, 25 predicted proteins | sample 1645431 | NCBI WGS metagenome assembly OMER01 (sample SAMEA103958144, study PRJEB25191) | human gut metagenome | reverse complement strand
CCGCATCTCAAATGCAGGTATGATTATAGCAGATTTTTTTCAAAAGTCAAGGGCCGATGCAAAATTTCCCGAAAAAAATCCCCGGGCGGGCAGAAGCTCTGCCCGCCCAGTACACATGTTTCAAACTTGAGGGGGATGAAACAAGGGGGTAACAAATTTGGATCCGCGCTTACGGCAGCATATACGGCTGCAGCGTGCGGAAGACCAGGCCAAACGCCTGCTCGCTCAGCTCCGGCGTCGCCTCGAGATCGCCGCACAGCACGTGCGAGACGAAGCTGAGGATGGTCTCGAAGATGTGGGCCATCAGCAGCCAGCAGTCGTGCTCGGAAATAAAATAGCGGTTCAGCCGCGCCTGCAGCTGCTGGTAGTTGTGGTGGTGCAGCGCGCGGGCGCTGGTCAGGTACTGCGCGGAATAGTAGTACCGCAGATAAAAGCGGATGATGTCCGGCCCGGACAGGCAGAACGCCCACACCGGCTGCCAGAGCGCGTGGCAGCGCTGCTCGAGCGTCATGCTCCGGTCATCCAGCACGTCGAGATGCTTGATCACCATCTGGATGAAATGGATATCTGCGCGGTCAAACGCGGCCTGCAGCAGACCTTCCTTGCTGCCGAAATTGCGGTAGATATAGACCTCGTTGCATGCGGCTTCCTTTGCGATGGCCTTGGTCGTTGCATGATCCAGCCCGTCGCGCGAAACGACAAGCACGGCCGCATCCAGCAGAAGCTCCCGGTAATCCTCTCTTAGCGCCATGAAATAAGAGCCCCCACATGACAAGTAGTATTCACTACGTTCATTATACCGGATGACGAACAAAAAATCAAGAGAAAATGTAAATGTTTCAAATATTCCATTTATTCCAGATATTGCTCAAAACCCGCGGAAAACCCGCCGCCCGGAGCCGGGCGGCGGGGGGAGAGGATCAACTCTGAATTTTGAACTTTGCGGAGCCGAGCAGCTGGTTGCCGATGTAGATGGAGAGCACATAGTCGCCGTCGGTCTGCGGGGTGCGCGGGAAGTAGCCGACGAACATGTTCTTCTCCCACATCTCGCTCCACACAAGGACCGAGCTGGAGGAATCGACCAGCTTGCCGTCCGCGTCACGGACGACGAGGTTGACCATCACGGTCCCGTCGGACGAATCGTCCAGCGTGCTGCCGGCGTCCACGTCAAAGGCGACAAGCTCACCCTTCGAGAACGTCGTGCGCGGCGAGACCAGGTCGACGTAGCGGAACGTCTCCTTATTCGGCTTGACGAACAGGCCCGTGTAGGGGCTCTTGACGCCGTTGGCCGTGTAGGGGTTGTCCACGTTCGCGGTCGTGAAGGTCAGCTCCGTCTCGCCGTCGAGCGAATCGCCGCTCTTGAGCGCCAGCGTGACCTTGTACGTTGCGCCGGGGTACATGTTGTTGGCCGGGATGATGCAGCTTTCGGTGTCGGTCTCGATGGTGACCGGCTCCGCGTTTTCCACGTCCTGCAGTGTGTAGGTGACGACCCAGTTGGGGTCGGCTGGCTCGGTCTCGCACGTCCAGTCGAGATTGACGTTGATCGTGCGGCCGCTCTCGTCGGTCTCGGAAGTGGATTTGAATTCCGTGACCTTCGTGATGGTCGGCGTGACGCTCATGGCGTAGCTCGAGAGCATCGTCGGCGCGGAGATAACGATCTCATACTCCGTCCCGGAGACCAGATCGTCAAACGTGACGTTCGGGACCGTGACCTCCTTCGTCTCCTCGAAGCCGGCCTTGTCCTTGATCGTGACGACCCACTTTTCCGGCGCGTCGCCGTCATACTGCCAGGTGAGGATGGCCGAGGAGCTCGAAAGCGCGATGGTCACGCTGTCGGCCTGCAGCTCGACGGTCGGGACCGTCGAAAGCGCGGTGCTGACGGCACCGGTGAGCAGGGTGTCGGCCGGGGCCTGCAGGGTAAACGTGTATTCCGAGTCGGACAGCAGATCGCTGATGACGACGGAGTGCCCGGAGAAGCTCACGCTCTTCGGCTCCGTCCCGGCGGTCTCGTAGGTAACGGTCCAGGTGTCGAAGTCCGGGCCATCCTGCAGGATGAAGTTGAGCTCAGCCTGCGTGATGGAGATGGGCGTGGCCGTGAAGCTCAGGATCTTCGTCTCCGCGAGCGTCGAGGCGGTGGCGGAGTAGGAGCCGCTCATCTTTTTGCCCTCGAGCGCGACGGCCTCGATGGTGTACTGCGTGCCGGGCACGAGCGAATCGAAGGTCAGCTCGCCGCCGGAGACATAGGCCAGACTCGACTGGTTGCCGTAGGCGTCGGAGCAGGTGACGTCGAATGCGCCGCTTTCCTCGCCGGACTCGACCTGCACGGTCAGATAGTCCGAGCCGATGTCGGTCACGGTCACGGAGCTGACGAACGTGACGGACGGCACGATGATGAAGAACCACACCGCCGCGCAGATCGCGGCCAGCGCCGCCGCGCTGATGAGCACCGGCAGCAGCCACCGGGGCGCGGCCTTCGCCTTTTTCCGGCGCTGGCCCCGCGGGGGCAGGTTGATCTTCAGCTCGCCGTCGTCCTCCGCGGCTTCCGCAGCGTCCGGCGTCTCGTCGTCTTCAGACGCGTCCTGCAGATTTTCGTCGAGACCGATGGAGTCCTGCCCGGCGCTGCCGCGGTGGACCTCGTCGATGATGGCGTTGAGCATCCCGGTGTCGGGGGAGAAGCTCTGCTTGAAGTCGTCGGCCATCTGCTCGGTGTCGGCAAACTGGACCGGCTCGACCTCCTCCTCGGCGTTCGGGTCGATGGGCTCGGGCTCGCCCTGGATGGGCGGGACGATCAGCGCGTCGGAGGCCTCGTTGCGCTTGCCGTATTCCAGCAGCGCCTCCTGCAGCTCCTGCGGCGTCTGATACCGGTCCTCGGGCTTGAAGGCGCAGGCCTTCAGCACAATGTCCGCCATCTCATAATCGGCGTACATCGGGGCCGGCAGCTGCTCGCCGGTGACGCGCAGCTTGTCCGCCGCGCGGGCGGAGGTCTTTTCATCCTCAAACGGGCCGTGGTTGCCGTTGTAGATGCGGTAGAGGATCATGCCGACAGAATAGATGTCGGTCGTCGGCTCGATCGTCCCGAGCAGGCTGAACAGCTCCGGCGCGGAGAACGAGCTGAGCATGGTTTCCGGCATGGAGCAGTATTTGAGCTCGTCGATCTTCGCGATGCCCAGATCGCCCAGCAGATAGTGGCCCGAGCTGCTTAAGTAAACGTTCGACGGCTTGACGTTGCGGTGGATGAGCCCCGCCTCGCGCAGGCTGCACAGCGCGCTGCACAGATCCACGCCCAGATTCACCGCGCCCGACTGCGTCATGGGCGTCCCGGCCAGCACCTCGGTGAGGGTCTGGCGGTATTCGGCGAGCAGGTAGATCTCAAAGCCGACGCCGTCTTCCTTGGGCTCGATCTGGTAGCTGCGGTAGCAGCCGATGTTCGGGCTGGCCGAGAGCTTTTCGAGTGTCTCGAGCTCCGCCTGATAGTCGGCGGCGACCTGCTTGTAGTAATTCTGCGCATCCTCGACTGTGGCGGCCGCGCCGGTGAACATCAGCGCGTCGACCTGCTTCTGCGATTCCGGAATGCAGATATGCTTCAGATAATAGGACTGATTGCTTTTTGTGCTCTTTACGATATAGACAGATGTACCGCCGCGCACGCTGATGCATTTGACGACCTCCATGTTCGTCAGCAGCGGCGATATCATTTTCAGTTCTGGCAAACCATTCGCCTCCTTTACAAACACATCTTTATTCTATGTCATTTTCATAAAAAATGCAATACAATATCTTGTCCCATCCACTTGGAATCTGTAACAATCTGTGATATACTGTCCTCAAGTCTGAACATTTGCAAGCAAGCCGCCCGCCGTTCGGCGGGCGGAACGACAACGGAGGTTCTTATGGAACTGAGAAACTGTGAATACTGCGGCACGGCCTATGACGCGCGTCTGAGCCAGTGCCCGCTTTGCGGCCGGACGGCCGGCGGCCAGAAGGCCCCCGCCCAGCCGGAGCCAAAGCGCGTGCGCCCCGCCGCAGAAAATAAACCGGAAAAAATCCAGCCAACGCAGCCAGACACCCCCGCGCGGACCGAAAAGGCCCCCGCCGGCAAGCGTCTGCGGCAGGAGCCCGGCGGCACCCGCGCCGCCCGCGGCTATACCGGCAAGCGCCTGCGCACCGGCGCGGCTGTCCCGGCGCAGGACGGCTCCGACACGCCTGAGGCCCCGAAGGGCGGCAATGTCTACGCCATCCCGAAGTGGATGATGGCCACGATCTGCGTCATTCTCGGCCTCGCTGTGCTCGGCGGGGCGCTGCTGGCGTTCAGCCGCCTCGGCTGGTCGCCGCTCTACCGCGAGACGACGCTCGAAGCCCCTGCGCAGACCGCCGACACCCAGCCTGAGACAACGCAGCCCGAACCCGTGCAGTCTGCGCAGCCCGCAGAAGCCGCGTCTGACCCCGCCGCGGATGAAAACCGCTACCGCAACGAGGAGGACCAGAAGCCCGTCCAGACCGAAGAAACGTCCCAGCAGCCCGAAAGCGCCGCCTGCACCAGCCTGACGCTCTCGGCCCCGACCGTGACGTTTGAGGACGCGGGCCGCTTCTTCAACATCACCTTCACCCGCAAGCCCGCCGAGTGCACCGAGCCCGTCACCTTCACCTCCAGCGACGAAAACGTCGCCACGGTCTCCGAGCAGGGCAAGATCGTCGCCGTCAACGCCGGCTCTGCCGTCATCACCGCCGCCTGCGGCGAGCAGACGGCCCAGTGCCTCGTGACCTGCGACTTTGCCTACGTCGGCGCGGAGACGACGGAGGAGGGGAGCGTCCCGCTTGCCCTCAGCAAGGATGATCTGACGTTCTTCAACGCTGGCGAGCAGTACACCCTCTCCGTCACCGGCGCGCCGGAGGGCGCGAAGATCACCTACGTCTCGAGCGACGAGTCCATCGCCACGGTCTCTGCTTCCGGCGTCCTGACCGCGAAGGGCAGCGGCACCACGACCGTCTCCGTCACCGTGGACGATAACCCTGCGATGACGTGCATCGTCCGCTGCAACTTTGAAGACGGCGCGGCCGAGTCCGGCGATTGTACCATCAGCAACAGCGACGTCACCATGGGCGTCAAGGGCGAGACGTTCCAGATCTCTCTGCGCGACGCGAACGGCAATAAGATCACGGGGCTGCTGTGGGTCTCGAGCGACCTGTCCATCTGCTCGGTCGACGGCACCGGCGTCGTCAAAGCCGAAGGCAGCGGCACCGCCTACGTCTCCACCACCTACAACGGCATCAGCTACCAATGCATCGTCCGCTGCAACCTCCACTAAAGAAAAGGCTCCCCTCCCAGGGGAGCCTTGGCGGGCTGCGTATGAAAAAAAGAAGCTCCCTCGTGACAAGGGAGCCTCTTTTTATGCCTCCTGGCGGCCTTTTTTGCGGAACAGCATCGTGATGCACCACAGTCCGGCGATGCCGACGACGGCGTAGATCACGCGGCTGACCCCGGCGGTCTGCCCGCCGAAGATCCACGCGACCAGATCGAACCGCGCGAAGCCGACCAGGCCCCAGTTGATCGCCCCGATGGTGGCGAGGATCAGACAAAGTGTGTCCATAATTCCATCTCCTTGCATAAAATCAAGCTTGAATCAAAGCTAGTATGGCCCCCATGTTCCCACTTCATGCGTCCGCGGCAAAAATCTTCAAATACCTGTTGCTTTTGCGGCAGGATTTTGTATAATGAACATAAAGCCTGTTATTTTTTTAGGCTTCAACAAATTTTTTTAGTCGAGGACTGCCCTATGTATATTACCTGCCTGGACCTTGAGGGCGTGCTGGTGCCCGAGATCTGGATCGCATTTTCCGAAGTCAGCGGCATTCCGGAGCTGCGCCGTACCACGCGCGACGAGCCGGACTATGAAAAGCTCATGCGCTGGCGCATGGACATCCTGCGGCAGCACGGCCTGGGCCTGCGGCAGATCCAGGACGTCATCGCGCAGATCGACCCGCTGCCCGGCGCGAAGGAATTCTTGGACGAGCTGCGCGCGACGACGCTGTCATCGTCAGCGACACGTTTGAGGAATTCGCGCAGCCGCTCATGAAAAAGCTCGGCTGGCCGACCATCCTCTGCAACTCGCTCGAGATCGACCGCGACGGCATGCTTACCGGCATCAAGATGCGCTGCGAGCACTCCAAGCTCACCACCGTCCGCGCCCTGCAGTCCATCGGCTACGAGACCATCGCCTCCGGCGACAGCTACAACGATCTGGAGATGATCCTTGCCAGCAAGGCCGGCTTCCTCTTCCGCTCGACGGACAAGATCAAGGCCGACTATCCCCAGCTGCCCGCCTTCGAGACCTACGACGAGCTTCTCAACGGAATCAAAGCCGCTATGGCTTGATAATACGAAAAAACAATGTGAAAGGTGATTCAAGATGAACGCATTTTTACCCGCTGATATCCTGATGCCCAAGACCGATCATATGGAGAAATGGGCCGTCATCGCCTGCGACCAGTTCACGTCCGACCAGGCGTACTGGGACCGCGTGCGCAAGAACGCCGAGGGCGCTGTGTCCACCATCAACCTCATCCTCCCCGAGGCCGAGCTCGGCACCGAGAAGGAAGCGGAGCACACCGCCGAGATCAACGCCACCATGAAAAAGTACATGGAAGACGGCGTGTTCACGGTCTATCCCAACAGCTATGTCTACGTTGAGCGTACGCTCGAGAACGGCTCCATCCGCGAGGGCCTCGTCGGCATGGTCGACCTGGACGCGTATGACTACACCCCCGGCGCGACGTCCGCCATCCGCGCCACCGAGCGCACCGTGCCGGAGCGCATCCCGCCCCGCCAGCGTGTCCGCCGCGACGCGCCCATCGAGCTGCCGCACGTGCTGATGCTCTGCGACGACCACGACAAGAAGCTCATCGAGCCGATCGCCGCCAAGAAGGACTCCCTCAAGAAGATCTACGACTTCGACCTCATGGAAGACGGCGGCCACATCACTGGCTGGCTCGTCGAGGGCAAGGACGTCGAAGACTTCAACAAGGCCCTGACCGAGTATTCCGCCACTGTCGGCGAGAAGTACACCGGCCTCAAGGGCACTCCGATGGTCTTCGCCGTCGGCGACGGCAACCACTCCCTCGCTACCGCCAAGAGCTGCTATGAAGAGCTCAAGAAGAACAACCCCGGCGTCGACCTCTCGAACCATCCGGCGCGTTATGCCCTCGTCGAGCTCGAGAACATCCACGACCCCGCGCAGGTCTTCGAGCCCATCCACCGCGTCATCTTCAAGACCGAGCCGAAGAAGCTCCTGAAGGCGCTCGAAGACGCCTGCGGCGGCACCGAAGGCTTCCCGGTCAAGTGGTACATCGGCGAAGAATTCGGCACCATCGTCCTCGACAAGAACAAGGGCGAGCTGGCCGTTGGCATCCTGCAGCATTTCCTCGATGAATATCTGAAGTCCAATCCGGGCGAGATCGACTACATCCACGACGACGACGCGCTCATCAGCTTTGCCAAGCAGGAAAACGCCATCGGCTTCCTGCTGCCCGCCATGGAAAAGAGCCAGCTGTTCCGCGGCGTCATCGCCGACGGCGTCCTGCCCCGGAAGACCTTCTCCATGGGCCACAGCCGTGAAAAGCGGTACTATCTGGAAGGCAGAAAGATCAAGGCATAATGAAGCGCATCACCGAAGGGGCTTTCGCAAAGCTCAATCTGACGCTCGACGTGCTGGACCGGCGCGCCGACGGCTACCACGACATCAAGTCCATCATGCAGACCGTTTCCCTGCATGACGACGTGCTGGTCGACCTCGGCGGCGAGGGCTGGCAGGTCCACTGCTACCGCGAGCTGCTTCCGCCCGACGCGGACGAGAATACCACGCCCGAGCTCGTGACCTGCGGCCTGCCGCAGGACCGCGACAATCTCGCATGGAAGGCGGCCGAGGCGTTCTACGCCCGCACCGGCCTGCCCAGGGAGGGGCTGGAGATCTTCATCAGCAAGCGCATCCCGATGCAGGCCGGTCTCGGCGGCGGCAGCGCCGACGCGGCGGCCGTCCTGCGGGCGCTCAACCGCGCGTATGACGCCCCGCTGTCCATTCCCGCGCTGTGCGAGCTCGGCGCGCAGGTCGGCTCCGACGTGCCGTTCTGCGTGATGGGCGGCACCGCCATCGTGGAGGGCCGCGGCGAGCTGCTGACGAAGCTGCCGCCCGCGCCCGAGTTCTTCCTCGTCATCTGCAAGCCGGATTTCTCCGTCTCCACGCCGGAGCTCTACCGCAAGCTCGACGAGACCTTCATCGAGAAGCGGCCGGACCACAAGTCCATGCAGCTGAACCTGCAGAAGGGCGAGCTGCTCGGCATCGGCGGGAGCCTGTGCAACGTGTTCGAGCCGATCGTCATGCAGGAGCATTTCGATATCAACTATATCCGCTCCATGATGTACACCTACGGCGCCTACGGCGCGCAGATGACCGGCTCCGGCTCCGCCGTGTTCGGCATCTACGACTCGTTTGAGTACGCGACCGTTGCCTGCACGATGCTCAAGGACAAATACAGCGAGATCTTCCTGGCAAAAACGGTTTAAACCAACGAAATACCGTCCAAACTGTCTGTAAAACCAGTTTGGACGGTGTTTTTTATGAAAAAGCGAGTCGTATCCCTCATCCTTCTGGCCGCCAGCGCCCTGACCGTGACGCTCTGCGCCGTGCTGCAGGCCCAGAGCCAGCGCATGGCGGACAAGATCATCCGCCTGCACGTGGTGGCAAATTCCGATACAAACGCCGATCAGGCCGTCAAGCTCGCCGTGCGCGACGCAGTGCTGCGCGAGGCAGGGCGCGTGCTGGACGGGGCGGAGGATCCGAAGCAGGCCGTCGCGGCGCAGCTGCCCGCGCTGGAGGCCGCGGCGAACGCGGAGCTGCAGCGGCAGGGGAGCGAAGACCTGGCCCGCGTGAGCTTCCGCCGCGAGCTGTTCCCGACGCGGGAATATGATACCTTTTCGCTGCCCGCGGGCGTGTATGATTCGCTGCGCGTGACGATCGGGCAGGGGGAGGGGCACAACTGGTGGTGCGTCATCTTCCCGTCGCTCTGCGTCCCGGCCACGGCGGATGGCTTCGCCGAGGCAGCCGCCGCCGGCGGCTTCTCCACCGGCGAGATCCGCCTCCTGACCCAGGCCGACCCCGCCTACACCGTCAAATTCCGCTCCCTCGAGCTTCTGCAAGCCCTCAAATCCCGCCTCTTTGGCGAGGAATAAAGAAAAGGCTCCCCTTCCAGGGGAGCTGTCAGCCGCAGGCTGACTGAGAGGTTGTATCAAATTTGCAGCGACCTCTCCGTCCCGGCTCGCGCCGAGCCACCTCCCCTGGGAGGGGAGGCTTTGGATCTGCGCCGTACCAAAGGCTTCCCATCATAGGGGAAGACATGGACAGAGCAAAAGCCCGCCGCAAGGCGGGCTTTTGGTGTGGGGTTGTATGGGGATGAGGGGACGTCGTTATTTTGCGGCCTTGGCAGCCTTTCTGGCGGCCTTCTCGCGCTCGAGGCGGGAGATGAACAGGGCGCAGGTGGCGTCGCCGGTGATGTTCAGCGTGGTGCGGCCCATGTCGAAGATCTTGTCGACACCGGCGATGATGGCGATGCCCTCGACCGGCAGACCGACCTGCGTCAGGACCATGGCCAGCATGATCATGCCCGCGCCGGAGACACCTGCGGTACCGACGGAAGCGAGCGTCGCGGTCAGGACGATCATGGCCATGTCGCCGAGCGTCAGCTGCACGCCGTAGCAGCAGGCGATGAAGACCGCGCAGACGGCCTGATAGATCGCGGTGCCGTCCATGTTGATCGTCGCGCCGAGGGGCAGGACGAAGGAGCTGATCTCAGGCTCCGCACCCATCTTGTTGCAGCACTCGATGTTGACGGGGAGCGTTGCGTTGGAGGACGTGGTGGTGAAGGCAGTGATCATGGCCGGGGCAATGCCCTTGAAGAAGGCAAGGGGGCTCATCTTGGCGAGGAACTTGACGGACAGGCCGTAGACGACCACGACGTGCACGATATAGCCGAGGTACGCAACGCCGATGATGAGCGCCAGCTTGCCGATGATGTCCGCACCATTGACGGCGACGACGTTGGTCATCAGGCAGAAGACACCGATCGGGGTGAACTGGATGATCATCATCATGATCTTCATGATGACTTCTTCCATGCAGTTGATAAGCTCTGCGATCTTCTGGCCCTTCTCACCGGTGGCCAGGACGCCCGCGCCGAGGAAGATGGCGATGACGATGACCGGCAGCATGTCGGAGTTGACCATGGGCTTGAAGAAGTTATCGGGGAAGATGTTCACGATGACCTGCATGACGGACGGGGCTTCCTTGGCCTCGTACTCCAGCGCGCCGAGGTCGGCGGAGGGCAGCGGGGTGAAATTGCCCTTGAAGATGTTGACCAGGATCAGGCCGATGACAACGGCCAGCGCAGTCGTGATCATGTAGTAGATGAAGGTCTTAACGCCGACGGAGCCGACACGCTTGAGATCCTTCAGGCTGATGACGCCGTCAGCAATCGAGAACAGGACGACCGGGACGACCAGGAACTTCAGCAGGTTGACGTAGATCGTGCCGATGGGCTTGATCCACTCCGTGGTAAAATCGCCGAGACCGGCGAATGCGAAGATGAGACCGGCGACGATACCGGCCAGCATGCCGATGAATATCCATGCCGGCAAACTGAGCTTCTTCTTTTCTTTCATGCTTTCCTTCTCCTTTTCTTTTTTGAGGATATCCCTCAGATTGCACTCATCATACCATAAAACGGATAGCCGGTAAAGGCAAACTGCCTAATCTTAACGAGATGTTAACGTTATGAATGAGCATAATGCACAAAATGGCGCAAAAAAGGGGACGCGCACGAACCGTGCGCGTCCCTATGTAGCAATGGTGTCAGTCCTTGATCTCGCGGATGGAGATAAACCGGAGCTGGTTGAGCGGCTTGCCGGTCTTGCTGGCGACGATGGCCATGAGCATGGCGGCCGTCTTGTCGGGCACGTCGTGCAGGGCGATCTTGCCGGCGGTGCCGGGGGCAGGGGCCGTCTTCACAGCGGGCGCAGCGGGGGCTGCGGCGGGCGCGGCAGCGGGCTCCGCGGATTTTTTGCGGTTGATGATCGCGCCGGCGATCTTCGTGACGTACATCAGAAGGATCAGGCCGAAAAAGACGACGGCCATGCCGAGCACGACGATCAAAGCGGCGGTACCGATGGAGACATCCTCCATCGCGGCGTTTACCAGAAACATGTTTCTTCCTCCTCACAAAGCGCCTGCGCGCTCCGATTTTCGGGGTTATTATACCGCAGGCGGGCGTTAATTTGGTGTTAAAAAACGAGTAGAACAAAAGCGGTACAAAAGGGCTTGCAAAGCGGAAAAAATATGATATAATGAATATGGAAAGTAAACAAGGCGGGTCGGTCCGCCCGGTTTTGAACGGAAGCCGGAAGCGGAATGGGGTGCGAAGCCCCGCGAGTGGGTCACTGTGATGCGCGCATGCCGCGCTAAGTCAGATACGTAAGGACCAGACCTGTGCTCCTGCCGTCACCGGGAGTCGATGGACGAATTTTTGTCCGCACGGCTGGTGGCTGTGCGGACTTTTTATCTGGCGCTGCGCTCCATTTTCCCCCGGAGCCCGCCGCCGCTTGGAAAGCTGCACACCCCATGTGCTTTCCGGGCAGCGTGAGCAGATCCCCCTCTGCAAACGCCTGTCAGCAACACAATACCCCTCCGGCGTCGGGAACCGCCGGAGGGGTATTTGTCTGTTTTGCCGGATGCCGCGCCTCACGGCAGGTCCATATCCGGGATGGAGATGTTGTCGGTGCCGTGGGCCTCAAATTCCGCGATGTAATCGTCCATACGGGAGACGAGCGCCTCGTAATTGTCGTTGGAGACGGGCTGATAGTCCATGTCGCGCCGGGCCAGCTCCTCGGCCAGGATCTCGTAGAAGACGGTGTCCTCATAATCCATGATGGCCTCGTGGATGCCCCCGTCGGAGAAGGCGCGCGACGGAACGTCCGTGCCCTCATACCGCTCGACGAGCGCGTCCATGCCGTTGCCGCGGCAAAGGGCGAAGAGCTTCGATTCCAAATCATCATAATCTGCGAAGCGGTCGTCGCCGCGGGTCGAGTTGAGGATCCAGTTACCGATATAGACCATATCCAGAAGCCGGCGGAACTCTTTTTTTGATAGATCGATCTGCATACCAAAGCCTCCTCTGCTGTCTCTAAACATTATATACACATTGCTTGGCATTTTCTACTGTTAAAATCACAGTATTCAGGAAAAAGATACTTGTGTTCTGCGGCAGTTTCGCATATGATAGGAGTGCTGCCGCGTGAGTTTTAGCTGCGGCGGCGGAAAAGAGGGTCCTGTTTTGAAAAAACTGAGTGTCTGTATTCTGTTCGGCGGCGTCTCGTCGGAGCACGAGGTCTCGCTGCGGTCAGCCGAGTCTGTGCTGAACCATATCGACAAAGACAAATATAACATTTTCCCGGTCGGCATCACCAAGGACGGCGACTGGATCCTGTTCGGCGGCAAGGACTACGGCATGCTGCCCGCCGGCACCTGGCAGAACTGCGAGGAAAACCGCCGCGCGGCCATCTCGCCCGTGCGCGGCCAGGGGCTTCTGAGCTTTGAAAACGACTGCGTCGTGCGCGAGCGCATCGACGTCGTCTTCCCCGTCATGCACGGCGAAAACTGCGAGGACGGCGCGATCCAGGGCCTGCTGCAGATCGCCGGGATCCCCTATGTCGGCCCGCACGTCGCGGCCTCCGCGGCCTGCATGGATAAGACCATCACGAAGCTCATCGCCTCGCAGGCGGGCGTGCGCCAGGCCGACTGGCAGCTCGTCACGCGCGAAGGCTTTGCCCGCAGCCGCGCAGCCGTGCTGGACGCGGTCGAGGCGAAATTCCCGTACCCGGTCTTCGTCAAGCCCGCCGGGACCGGCTCGTCCGTCGGCGTGGCCAAGGCCCAGGGCCGCGAAGCGCTGGAGGCGGCCATCGAGGCCGCGCTCAAATATGACCGCAAGGTCCTCGTCGAGGAGTTCATCCGCGGGCAGGAGGTCGAGGTCGCTGTGCTCGGCAACGAAAACCCCTTCGCCTCCGTCTGCGGCGAGATCGACTCCGGCGCGGAATTCTACGACTATGAGGCGAAATACATCTCCGATTCCGCCCGGCTCTACATCCCCGCCCGCATCGCCGAGCAGACCGCTGAGCAGGTGCGCGAGCAGGCGGTCCGCGTCTATACGGCCATGGGCTGCCGGGGTTTGTCGCGTGTCGACTTTTTCGTGACGCCGGACGGCGGCACGGTCTTCAACGAGATCAACACCATCCCCGGCTTCACGTCCATTTCCATGTACCCCAAGCTTTTCGAGGCCAGCGGCATCCCCTACAGCGAGCTCATCGACGATCTGATCGCGCTCGCGCTGGAGGCGTGATGGTACAGGCAGCCAAAATTTCCATCACCGGCACGCAGCGCATGGAGGGCGTCGAGCCCGAGACGCTCGGCCTCGTGACCGAGGGCTCATACTGCTATGAGCCGGGGTTCGCCATCGTCTCCTACGTCGAGTCGGAGATGACCGGGCTTGAGGGCGTCGTGACCTCCTTCACCGTCGAAGACGGCAGGACCGTTACGCTCCGCCGCACCGGCAAGCTCAACGCTGAGATGCGCTTTGTCCGCGGGCAGACGCATGATTCGCTGTACGACATGGGCTTCGGCGTCATGATGATCAGCGTCGTGACGGAGGATATGACCATTCTGCTCAACGAGCACGGCGGCGTGCTCGACCTGGAATACCGCGTCGAGGTGGAGCACGCGCTGTGCAGCCGCAACCATTACCACATTGAAATTCAGACGATCTGACAGTCTGACAAGGAGGAGTCCTGTATGAAGCAGCCGCATATCTGTTTGGATGAGACCCTGGGTGTCCGCTATGCCATCCTGCCCGGCGACCCGGCCCGGCTCGACCGCATCGCGCAGCAGCTGGAGGGCGTGCGCGAGCTTGCCTACAACCGCGAGTTCCGCAGCCTGACCGGCACCTACCGCGGCGTCCCTATCCTCGCCGTCTCCACGGGCATCGGCGGCTCGTCCGCCGGCATCTGCGTGGAGGAGCTGCACAACATCGGCGTGGAGGCCGCCATCCGCATCGGCTCCTGCGGCGCGCTGCAGAAGGGCATCGGGCTGGGCGATCTGATCCTCGGCTGCGGCGCCATCCGTGACGACGGCGCGTCGAAGGCCTACGTCCATACCGAATATCCCGCCGTGGCGGACTACCGGCTGCTCGGCTTCTGCGTGGACGCGGCGAAGGACCTCGGCTGCCGCAGCCACGTCGGCATCATCCACAGCCACGAGAGCTTCTATCACGAGGAAAACGACGCGGAAAGCGCCTACTGGTCGCGCAAGGGCGCGCTCGGCGCGGATATGGAGTCCGCGGCGCTGTTCACCATCGGCCGCCTGCGCGGGATGAAGACGGCGTCGATCCTCAATAACGTTGTCGTCTACGGCGAAGACACTGCCGACGCCATCGGCGGCTACGTGGACGGCGAGAGCCTGACCGCCCGCGGCGAGCAAAATGAGATCCGGGTCGCCCTCGAGGCGCTGTACCGGCTGGAACAGGAGAGAGGCCAATGAAAAACGTTCTGTTTGTCGACTGCTGCATCCGCGGCGAAGCCTCCCGCACCAAAAAGCTCGCGGATGCGTTTTTGTCCGCCTTGCCGGCTGACTGCCGCGTCACGCGGCTGGGCCTGATGGCGGAGGAGCTTTCGTATTTCAAGGACGGCTATTTTGCCCAGCGCGAGCAGCTGCTCGCGGCAGGGGAGCGGGACCATCCGCGCTTCCGCTACGCGCACCAGTTTGCGCAAGCGGACCGCATCGTCATCGCCGCTCCGTTCTGGGATCTGTCCTTCCCGGCCCTGCTGAAGGTCTACATCGAGCAGGTCTCGGTCGACGGCATCACCTTCGGCTCCACGGAGTCGGGCCTGCAGGGCCTCTGCCGGGCCTCGCAGCTCGTCTTCCTGACCACGCGCGGCGGCTTCTACACCGGCGACGCCATGGAGATGGGCAGCCGGTATCTCGATGCCCTGCACACCTTCTTCGGCATCGGCGCATACACCTGCATCGCCGCCGACGGCATGGACGTCGCGGGCTTCGACGCAGCGGCCTCCCTCGCCGCCGCCATCGACCGGGCCAAGGCCCTGGCCCGCACCTTCTGAAATCGTCTGCCGATAACCTCTTCCTTTCGGAAGAGGTTATTTTTATGTTGTTTTTTGTGGGAAGATGTGATAGAATCTGAAAATAAATCTGAAAACGGAAGGACTCACACATGATTCAAATCGAAACAACATCGCATGACCCGTTTTTCAATCAGGCGTTTGAAGATTATGTGTTCCGGACCTTCCGGGAGGACGAGGTGCTGCTGCTCTGGCGCAACCGCCCGGCGGTCGTGGTCGGCTGCTATCAGAACATCTGCCGCGAGGTCCATGTGCGCGCGCTTTTGGAGCAGAACGTCCCGGTCGTGCGCCGCATGTCCGGCGGCGGGACGGTCTATCATGATCTTGGCAATCTCAATTACACGCTGATCACTGGCCAGAGCGGCGCGCTGGACTATGACCGCTGTCTGGCCCCGGTGCTGCGGGCGCTGAACGCCCTCGGTGTCCCGGCGCAGAAAAGCCGCACCTGCGACATGACCGTGGACGGGAAAAAGATCTCCGGCAGCGCGCAGAAGATCGCAAACGGCCGCGTGCTGCACCACGGAACGCTGCTGTTCGACGCGGATCTGACCCGGCTGGACGAGATCACGACCGGCCGGAAAAACGACGCGTTCTGCTCAAAAGGGACGCAGTCGGCCATCTGCGCGGTCACGAACCTGCGGCCGTACCTCAGGGAGGACTGCGAGATCGTGACGTTCGCCCGGCAGCTGGCGCAGAAGATCCTGCCGCCCGGCGCAAAGACCGTCCGCCTCACGCAGGCGCAGCTCGCCGACGTCCGCCGCCTTGCCGAGGAGCTCTACCAGTCCTGGGACTGGACCTGGGGCAAGACGCCGGCCTTCACCTATGAAAAGACCGCGGAATTTGCCGGAAGGCCGATCCGCGTCCGCTATGAGGCGCGACACGGGCTGATCCGGAACGCAGCCGTGCAGTCCGACGCGATCGACGCCGCGCGCGCATCCGCGCTGCTCGAAGGCGCACGGCTGGACCCGGCGCTGTTTCTGGACGTCTGCCGGGCGCTCGCGGGCGAGCGGGCGGCGGAATTGTTCGATATTTTTATGTAAACCGAACGGAGGAAAAACGATGGAAAAACAGCTTGTTATGCCGAAGCTCCAGCCGGAGATGCAGAGCGGCGTTCTGTGCGCCTGGCTGAAAAACGAGGGGGAGGAGATCCACAAGGGCGAGGCTCTGTACGAGATCGAGACCGATAAGGTCGTCAACCAGATCGAAGCGACGGAAGACGGCATCCTGCGCCGCCAGCTGTGCGAGGAAGGCGACAGCGTCGCGGTGCTGACGCCCGTCGCGATCATTGAAACGTAGGAAAGGCAGGGGAGGACCATGGAACGCAAACCCGAATGGCTCCGCGTCCGCTATAACCAGCAGGCCGTGAGCGAGGTCGCGGAACTGATGCGCGATCTGAAGCTCAATACCGTCTGCAAGGCGGCCAACTGTCCGAATCTCGGCGAATGCTATCAGAAGTACACAGCCACGTTTATGCTCCTCGGCGACGTCTGCACACGCAACTGCCGGTTCTGCAACGTCACCTGCGGCAAGCCCCTGCCGCCCGACCCGGACGAGCCGGAAAACGTGGCGCAGGCGGCCGAAAAGCTGGGGCTTCGCCATGTCGTTCTGACCTGCGCCACGCGGGATGATCTGCCGGACGGCGGCGCGGAACACTTTGCAAAGACGATCCGCGCTATCCGCGCCCGCTGCCCCGGCACGACGGTCGAGACGCTGACCAGCGACATGAAGGGCGACCATGCGGCCGCCGATATCGTGATCGCCGCCCACCCGGAGGTGTTCAACCTGAATATCGAGACCGTCAGGGAGCTGCAGAAGGCCGTCCGCCCGCAGGCGGACTATGCGCGCACGCTCGGCGTTCTGCGCTATGTGAAGGAACAGGACCCGAGCATCCTCACCAAGACCGGCTTCATGGTCGGCCTCGGCGAGACGGACGCGCAGATCTCCGCCCTGATGGATGATGTGCTCGCTGTCGGCTGCGACATTCTGACCATCGGCCAGTATCTGCAGCCGTCGGAGGCGCACTGGAGGCTGGTCCGCTATGCCACGCCGGAGGATTTTGCCCGGTATAAGCAGCTGGCGCTCGACAAGGGCTTCCGCCATGTGGCGTCCGCGCCGCTCGCGCGCAGCTCCTACCGGGCCTGGGAAGCGCTGGAGGACACGCATGATCTATATTGAGACCGGCTCGACCGACGTCTATTATAATTTTGGCCTGGAATACTATTTCGCGGCCGAAAAGAAGCTGCCGGAACCGGTGCTGCTGTTCTGGCAGACGACGCCGACACTGATGGTCGGAAAATACCAGAATATCCTTGAGGAGATCAACAAGCCCTATGCCGACGCCCACAAGATCCGTCTGGTCCGCCGCATGTCCGGCGGCGGGACGATCTATACGGATCTGGGCGGCTGGCAGTTTACATTTATCGAGCATTCCGACCAGACGCAGATCGATTTTTCCCAGTACATCGGCCCCGTCGTCGACGCGGTGCGCGAGCTGGGCGCGGACGCGGGCTTCAACGGGCGCAACGATCTGCTGATCGACGGCAGAAAGTTCTCCGGGAACGCGCAGTACCGGCTGCCCGGCTGCATCGTCCATCACGGCTCCCTGCTCTATGACACCGATCTTGCGCAGATGGCCGCCGCCACGACGGTCGACCCCTATAAGATCCAGTCCAAGAGCATCAAATCCGTCCGCGACCGCGTGACGAATATCTCCGAGCACCTGCCCAGGAAGCTCCCGGCGGAGCAGTTCAAGGCCTGTATGCTCCGGCACCTGATGCGCGGCAGCACGCAGACCTATTGCCCGACGCCCGCGGACGACGCGCGCATCCGAGCGCTGGCAGAGGAAAAATTTGCGGCCTGGGACGCGGTCTACGGCCGTAATCCCCGCTTCAACATCGAGCGGACCGGGCACTTCGCCGGCGGCAAGTTCACCTTCCGCCTGGACGTGCAGCGCGGCGTGATCTGCCAGGCGTCTGTCTGGGGAGATTTCTTCTCGACGCTGTCCGCCGAGACCATTGCCGCCGCCGTGACCGGCTGCCGGTATGACCGGGCCAGTGTCCTCGCGGCCCTCCGCGCAGGCGGCATTGACGGCGCGGTCTATCGCATCTCCGCGGAAGACATGGCCGGCCTCCTTGCAGACTGAAAGACCCCGCCGCAGCCGCATATGGCTGGGCGGGGTCCTTTTCTGTCTATTTCAGCGCCTCCAGGATCACGCGCCAGGCGGCGGTCAGGCGCTCGGCGCTCCAGGCGGCGTTGGCCGGGCTGGTCGAGGGGAGCTTGACGGCCTCGCGGCCGGTCAGTTGCTGCTGATAGCGGCGGAAATACTGGTTCGACGTGCCGCCGTTGCAGTAGATCTGCCGGATATCCGCGCCGCGGAGAATGGGCGTCAGATCGTTCGGCACCACGCCGCGGATGGAGCTGTCGCTCGAGCCCTCGATCTCGCAGCTGGCGATCGTGTCCCAGAGCGCGATGTGGTGCGTCAGCGCCAGCCGCTTCTTTTCCTCGATCGTCGTCGGGCGTTCGCAGCCCAGCACTGCCGCCAGCACCGGCCAGAACCGGTTCTGCGGGTGCCCATAGAAAAACATCGCCTCCCGCGACTTGACCGACGGAAACGAGCCCAGGATCAAAATCCGGGAGCTTCCGTCGTACAGCGGCGGGATCGGGTGGTCGATCCGCTCCATCACAGGGCCGCGATGAGCGCGTCGACCGCTTCTTCCTTCGTTGCCCACGAGCAGACGAAGCGCCCGGCCTCGTGGTCGTCGTCCACATGGCCGGTGATCTCAAAGGCAAAGTCCTGCCGCAGCCGCTCGATCTGCGCGTGGCTGAGCACGAGGAAGACCTGGTTGGTGGGGGAGACGGCGAAGAGCCGGTAGCCCTTCTGCACGGCGGCCGTCTGGATGCGCTGCGCCTGCGTCACGGCGTGCCGCGCCATCGTGAGCCACAGCTCGTCCTGCAGATACGCGGTGAACTGCGTGCCGAACAGGAAACCCTTGGCGAACATGCCGCCGCGCTGCTTGATCATGTTGCGGAAATGCGGCTTGAGCGCCTCATTTGTGATGACGACGGCTTCGCCGAACAGCAGGCCGTTTTTCGTCCCGCCGAGATAGAAGACGTCGCAGTACGTTGCAAAATCCTCCGGCTGCAGGTCGTTGCCCTCGGCCACCAGCGCCGCGGCCATGCGCGCGCCGTCGAGGAACAGGTACAGGCCGTATTCCCCGCAGACCTCGTGCAGGGCGGCGAGCTCCGCCTTCGTGTAGATCGTGCCGAGCTCCGTCGCGTCGGAGATATAGACCATGCGCGGCAGCACCATGTGCTCGTCCTGCCCGTCGCAGTGGCGGCGCATGACCTCGCGCACGAGCGCGGGCGTCAGCTTGCCGCTTGGTGCCTCAATGGCGCAGACCTTGTGGCCGGAGGCCTCGATCGCGCCGGTCTCATGGACGTTGATGTGGCCGGTGTCCGCGGCGATCACGCCCTCCCACGGCCGCAGCGCCGCGGCGATGACAGTCGTGTTGGCGATGGTGCCGCCGACGAGAAAATGCACGTCCGCCTCCGGGCAGGCGAAGCGGGCGCGGATGGCAGCGCGGGCCTCGTCACAGAACGGGTCCATGCTGTAGCCGCAGGTGGTGGTCAGGTTGTTCTGTTCCAGCGCGGCAAGAATTTTGGGGTGCGCGCCTTCGGAATAATCATTGCGGAAAGAGATCATGGGAAACGTCTTCCTTTCGTCACATTCTGCTCTGATTGTACGGGTTCCGCGCGCAAAAGTCAACGGAGCGCCCGCGCTTTTTCCGCGCGCCGCGCCGGCCGAAGGCTTTCCGGCACGCACAGCTCCGCCGTGCCGCTCACGCATGCGGCCAGCCCGTACACACCGGCATATACCGCCCCGCGCAGCAGCAGCTCCGCCGCCTCCGGACCCGGCGCGGGCGTCAGCAGCGCCGCCGCGCCCGCGCCCGCGGCCAGAAGTGCTGTCCGCACAGCCGCGCCCGCCGAGGCCCGCAGCCCGGTCACGCGCAGGAGCCTGCGCAGGCTCAGCGCGAAGTTGACCAGATGCGCCGCGATGAACGTGAAGACATATCCGCCCAGCCCATACCGCGGCAGCAGTACGAACAGCAGCGCCACGTCCAGCGCGGACGTGATGGTGTTGTAGCGCACGTTGGCGACCTGCTCCGAAAGGCCCTTCAGCATCCCATCCACCAGCGCGTCGAGGTACAAAACCAGCGCTACCGGCGCAAACAGCCGCAGCAGCCGCCCGGCCTCCGCGCTGCGGTATAAGAGCTGCGCCAGCGGCCCGGCCAGCACGAACAGCAGCCCCGCCGTAAAGCTCCCGAACAGCAGCCCCGCCCGCAGACACTGCCGTGTGACCGACTGCAGCCGCGCCGCGCGCCTTTGCGCGCGGCAGGCGGCAAGCTCCGGGATCAGCAGATCGATGAGCGCATACAAAAACGCCGCCGGGAGCATTAAAACCGGGAACACCATCCCCGTGACGGTCCCATAGGCCGCCATCGCGCGCTGCTGCGACGCGCCTGCCTGCGCAAGCCCCCAGGGGATGAGCAGCTGCTCGAGCGTCCGCAGCGCGGCGCGCAGATAGTCGCTCAGCGCCAGCGGCGCGGCAAGCTTCCGCACGCGCCGCCCAAGACCCGGCGGCGCTTCAGACGGCGAAACACCGCGCCAGCCCTGCCGGTAAAACCCGTACAGCACGGCGGCTGCCCCGCAGGACGCGAGCAGATCCCCGCCCAGAAGCGCGAAGCACGCCCCGCCCAGCCCCTCCGGCGCAGACCGGAGCAGCAAAAGACTCAGCCCCAGACAGCATACGCGCTCGCACGCGTCCACTGCCGTCAGCCGCAGCACCTGCCCGGCCGCGGTCAGATATCCGCCCAGCACCAGATTGACGCACCCGACCGGCACGAGCCCTGCCAGCAGCCGCAGGCTGCCCTCCGCCTCCGACAGGCGCAGCGCATACCGCGCGATCCACGGCGCGGCAAAAAACAGCCCTGCGGCCGCCAGCATGCTCGTCAGCAGCACGTAGCCGAGGCAGTGCGCCGCCGCGCCCTGCAGTCCGGCGCTGTCACGCCTGCCGTAGGCCGCGGCGCACAGGCAGCTCGCCGCGACCCGCGCCCCGGCGAGCCCCAGCGTCGCCGCGAACGCCGACACCGACAGCACGAGCTGCACGCCGCCCAGGCCCTCCGCGCCGATCCTTCCGGCCAGATACGCCTGGAACAGCATCGAAAGCAGCCGCAGCAGCAGCGCCGCAGCGGTCAGCAGTAAGGTATTTTTCAGGATCTGACGGCCAGTGAACAAAAAATCACCCTCCGCTCCAAGAATACGGAGCGGAGGGCGGCAGTATGCAGAAATTACTTGAGCTGGAACGTGTAATAGACGGCGCCGATCAGCTCCACCGCGATGGCGGCGAACATGGCGTAATACGCGAAGCCCGAGCCGAACAGCAGGCACGCGATCAGCACGATGGCCCACAGGACGCAGATGAAATAGAACAGCAGCGAATTGAACCCGTCGGGGAACAGCTGCAGCGTCTTGCCGCCGATCGTCAGCCGGCCGCGGTTCTTCGCGCACAGGAACACGACGAGCGCCGTGCCGATCAGGATGAGCGCGAGCAGGATGCTGCCGCCGATGCGGTTGGCCATGTAGGACGTGCGGGCCGTCAGGAAGAAGACGACGCCGGCCGTGGCCGTCACGAGCGAGAACGTGAAGAACTCCGAGCGATAGAGCTGCCAGACCATGTACAGGCAGTAGACCAGCGCGTGCATGAGATAGATGGCGATCATGTTGCCGGTCCAGAAGATCGAGAGGATCCACGCCGACACACACAGCAGCGCGGACGCGGCCGCCGCATAGCGGCAGATCGACTTCGCCAGCGGCGCGCGCAGCACGATCGCCAGCGCGGTCAGCACCGCGAACAGCGCGAGGAACACGAACCTCGTGACCGTGAACACCGGGTAGAGCGCCGAGAAGCCGGCCATCGTCGCGTAATACGACCCGAGCTTCCAGAAGCCGTAGACCACGAGCACCATCAGCGCGAACGCGGCAGGAACTTTATAGACAACAGACTGATCTTCCGTCTTTTTTGCAGCAGTTTTGTTCTTCGTCATAATCTTCTGTCCTTTGATTGAAAATTCCGTTCAGTCCAGCGCACCCGCGGCATACAGCACGGCGCTCAGCGCGCACAGCGGGGCGGTCTCGCAGCGCAGAATGCGCGGACCGAGCGTACAGATCTGCATCCCGGCCTCCTGGGCCAGGCGCACCTCGTCTTCTGAGAAGCCGCCCTCCGGGCCGGTCATAATGGAAACGGTCTCAAACGCGGCCTCGCCCACGGCGCGGCGCAGCGAGAGCGCGTGCTCGTTCTCATACGGCAGCAGCGCCAGCTCACACCCGGCGGCACGCTTGACCGCATCAGCGAACGACGGCAGCGCCAGCACCTGCGGGATCCGCCCGCGGCCGGACTGCGCCGCGGCGGACGCGGCGATCTTCTGCCAGCGGTCGAGCTTCTTCTGCGCCCCGGCGGCGTCGAGCCGCATCACGCAGCGCGAAGAGGGGAACGCGGCGATCTCATACGCGCCGAGCTCCGTCGCCTTCTGGATGACGTGCTCGAGCTTGTCGGCTTTGGCGTAGGCCATGTAGACGCTGCACTGTACGCGCGGCTCCGACGCGGAGGCCGAAGCGCTGTCTACCACCAGGCAGACCTGCTGCGGCGAGATGTCGGAGATGGTGCAGCTGTAGTCGGTGCCGCAGCCGTCGCAGACGAGCACACGGTCGCCCTGACGCAGGCGCAGGACCCTGGCATGCGCGGCGTTTTCGCCCTCAAGCGTCAGAAAGCTGCCCCGGACCGACCCGGGCGCAACAAAGAACTTCGGCAACCCCATCGCCCGCCTTCCTCACGTACATACAAATGATATTATATCAGATGTCGAAGCGAAGCGCAAGTAAAAAAGTGATGGAACATCCGGGCAAAAAGAAATAAAACACTTGACAAACGGCGAGCAGCTGAGTATAATAATCGAGCAAATGAAAATTGCATGCGAGAGTGCTGGAATAGGTAGACAGGCACGTTTGAGGGGCGTGTGGCAACCGTCGTGTGAGTTCAAGTCTCATCTCTCGCACCATCGTCGTCGCGGACTGCGCTAGTTCGCGACGACTTTTTTATGCTGCGCATCAAAAAGTCATCTCTCACCCGCTTCGTCGCTCCTCCTCTCAACATCGCGATCGCTGACGCTGGATCGCGATGTTGGATCTTGGTTTGTTTCTGCTCCGGCTCGTTCGTGGCATGCAGCCTTCCGGAACGCGAAAGCGTACGGGATCTTTATTATAGTCCCACAAAGGAGTTTCCCATGCGAATCATTGGAGTTGTACCGGGCGCGAAGCTGTTCGGCTCGGAGGATCTGTATGCGGATCAGTATCTGTTCGTCAACGGCTATCCCAAGCGCATCAGCGCCTGCGGCGGCACGCCCATCGGCATTCTGAGCAGCGACGGCTATGTGATCGAACGTGCGCTGGAGCTGTGCGATGCGTTCGTGTTCTGCGGCGGCGCGCGGTTTTATCCGTATCATTTTGAGGTCATGGACTATGCGGCGCGGTCCGGCAAGCCTGTGCTCGGCATCTGCCTCGGGATGCAGATGATGAACACGTATTTCCTCGTCGCCGAGGAGGCGCAGCGCCGCGGCTGGAGCGGGACGCTGCTGGCGCTGTTTGACCAGATGAAAAAGGAGCGCTATATGTTCACCGAACCCGTGGACGGACACTGGAACGGTCATATCACGCGCGATTCAGTCGACAGCTTCAAGCATCCCATCCGCGTCGAGTCCGGCAGCCGCATCGAACACCTGCTCGGCGGGCCGGAGATCCTCGGCGCGTCCATGCACAATTACCGCATCACCCACCCGGCCGCGGCCCTGCGCGTCACCGGCCGCACGGCAGACGGGACGATCGAGGCGCTCGAATACGGCGATCAGATGCTCGGCGTCCAGTTCCACCCCGAAGCCGACGCCACCAGCGACGCCCTCTTCCAAATGATCTGCCGCTGAAAAAGGCTCCCCTCCCAGGGGCCGATTCCCCCTATCAGGGGGAAATGTCCCGAA
>OMER01000532.1_pt1 | contig 25019 bp, 23 predicted proteins | sample 1645431 | NCBI WGS metagenome assembly OMER01 (sample SAMEA103958144, study PRJEB25191) | human gut metagenome | reverse complement strand
GTTTTGCTTTGCCAGCGACCGCATGATCAGCTCCATGCGGTTTCGTGCCGCTTCGTCAATCTTATCGCAATACTGTCTTACGTACACCCAGCTATGGCGGTGCGCCGGTTTTCTCTTTTTATTTCTCCAAAATCCGCATCAGTGCGTTCCGGCCGACCTGCATCGCGCCCTTCGGGCAGAACTCCTGGCAGCAGAAGCAGTGGATGCAGGCCTTGCGGTCGATGCGCGGCTTGCCGCGCTGCATCGTGATGGCCTTCGCGGGGCAGATGTTCGCGCACTTCCGGCAGCCGACGCACGCCTTCGCGTGCAGCTTCGGATAGGGCGTCAGCAAGTGGAACAGGAAGCTGTCCACCAGCTTCGAGAACGGTCCCTTCCCGCCGCGGCGGAAAAAGACGCTCGCCTGCGAGGGGACCGTTTGGAAATCCGCCACGGCCAGCGCGTCCGCGTCGCCATAGACCCGCAGCGCCTCCCGGCTTTCCGGGCACAGCCCGCGGCGGATCGCCGCCGTGAGCGTCGGCACCTCGTCCGGCCGCAGCCCGATCAGCCCGCACGCCACAAGATCGAGCGCGTGCGGACTTTCCGCCGCCAGCAGACACCCGATCGGCCGCGCGGAGCCCTGCGTCGGCCCGTTGCCCTCCATGCCGACCACGGCGTCGCAGATGCACAGCCGCGGCTTACAGTATTCGCACAGATCGACGATCATGTTCGCAAAATCCTCGATCTTCGGGTATTTGTAGTGATATTCCGGCTTCATCGTGCCGGGAATGATGCCGAAAAAGTTCTTGACGGCGTTCGTCATGCCCATCATCCCGTGCGTCTTGAGCTTGCACACGTCGATGATCGCATCCGCGTTTCTCAGATACGCCGTCTCGGTGAAGCTCCTTGCCTGCACGGCCTCCGGATACGAGACCGAGCAGACGGAAAAATCCCCATTCAGCTCCGCACCCAGCGCCTCGGCCGCGCGCAGACCCGTCACGTCGTAGACGCGCTGCAGATGCGCGGCGTTGTACAGCCCGCCGGGGCTGTCGCCGAGGACGACGTGCGCCCCGCGCGCCTGCAGCATCCGCACCAGCGCGCAGACCACCGCCGGATGGACCGTCGCGGCCTCCTCCGGCTTCATCGCGGAGACCAGATTCAGCTTCAGCGCCACGCGCATCCCGGGCGTGACCCAGTCCAGCCCGCCCGCGGCCGTGACAGCCGTCTCCAGCGCGGCCGAGACCTCCGCATCCTCATAGCTCTTACAGGCGGCGAGCGCCACATCATACCGCATTCCGGCCCCTCCCGATGTTCAGAATACGTCTACTCTATCATGGAACCGCCGGAATTGCAACGCGTGAAAACCGCGCAGTATTTACTTTTGATGCAATATATGTTACAATATCTTATCATTTTGGAAACTTTCTTTCCACCCGGGGCTCAAACCGGGCGGAAAATGGAAGGGGACAGCTTATGGAAGACCTCAATCAGCTGCGTCCGGAGCAGGAGAGCGGAGCGAAAAAACCGGCCCCCGACGACGTCGACGCACTGCTGCAGGACGTCAAAAGCCTTCTCGGCGAGACCGACGCCGACATCGCCGCGGAAGCCCCGGCGGAGCCGGACACGGAAGACTCCGAGCCCATCACGGCCGACGACGTGCAGATCGACTACGGCAAATTCTACGGCCCGGAAGAGCCAGGCCAGTCCAAGATCCCGCTGACCTGCTACGAGCAGTCCAAGCCCGCCTACCAGCGTGCCCGCCGCGCCGAATACGAGCGCGTCCGCGAGCAGGAACGCCTCGCCCGCGCCGAGCGCCAGCAGGCGCTCAGCCGCGACGATACCTCCCGCGTCCGGCAGGCCCGCGCCGGCAAAAAACACGAAAAACCCCGCAAAAACGCCGCGGAATACGCCGAATGGCTCTATTCCCAGGGCCTGAGCGCCGAAGAGCAGCAGGCCCGGCAGGAGCAGGAGGAAGCGCTCGCCGCCCCTGCGGGCCGGGGCCGCAAAAAGCAGGAAAAGCCCAAGCGCCATACCGGCCTGCGCATCCTCGCCGTGCTGGTGCTTCTGCTGGCGATCCTGACCGCGGCGTTCCACTTCCTCATCGCCAGCCAGCCGGAGGCGGAGAACGCCCTGTCCGCCCGCAAGCCCGGCACCTCCACCATCCTCGTCGCCGGTACCGACGAGGGCGGCTACCGCACTGACTCCATGATGCTCGTGAACGTCGACCGGACGGAAAAGACCATCAGCCTCGTCTCCATCCCGCGCGACACGCTCATCTACTGCGAATATTCCGTCCCGAAGATCAACTCCGCCTACGGCTGGGCCGGGGGCGGGGAGCAGGGGATGCAGGAGCTGCTGCTGCGCGTGTCCGAGATCATCGGCTTCACGCCGGACGGCTATATCGTCGTCGACCTCAGCATCTTCCGGCAGCTGGTCGACCTCATGGGCGGCGTCACCTTCGACGTCCCGGTCGACATGCACTACTCCGACCCCACGCAGGACCTCAGCATCGATCTGCAGGCCGGCAAACAGCACCTGAACGGCGAACAGGCCATGCAGGTCGCGCGCTTCCGCTCCGGCTACGCCACGGCCGACCTCGGCCGCATCGAGGTGCAGCGCGCGCTTGTCTCCGCCGCCATCCGCCAGTGGGTCTCGCCGAAGGGCGCCATCCACCTGCCGCAGGCCGTGAAGCTCGTTGCCGACCATACCAACACCGATCTTTCCACCCGCAACCTCCTCTGGCTGGCCGAGAGCTTCCTGCTCTGCAGCCGCAGCGACATCCGCTCCGCCACGCTCCCCGGCTACGCCGCGAATTTCTCCAGCGGCTCGTATTACGTGCTGGACGCCGCGGGCGTCGCGGATATCGTCAACCAATATCTGAATCCCTACGAGAAAGGAGTCGAGGCCGTGGATCTGTTCATCCGCAACGGCTGATTTTTTCCATGTACATCGATCCCACCCGCTATTCCGGCCGCCCGGCCGACTGCGCTTCCCGCCTGCCGAAGGAGCAGCGCTGCTACGACCTGCTTGACCGCCTCGGCATCGCCTATTTCCGCGTCGACCATGACCACGCCGACACCATCGAGGCCTGCGAGGCTGTCGAGCAGGTGCTCGGCGAGAAGATCTGCAAAAACCTCTTCCTCTGCAACCGGCAGAAGACGCAGTTTTACCTGCTCATGCTGGAAGGGGAGAAGGTCTTCAAGACCAGGGACCTGTCGAAGCAGCTCAGCGTGGCGCGCCTGTCCTTCGCCGACCCGGCGGATATGGAGAAATATCTCGATATCACCCCCGGCTCCGTCAGCGTCCTCGGCCTCATGAACGACCCGGACAACGCCGTCCAGCTCGTCATCGACCGCCCCATCGCCGAGTCAGCCTCCATCGGCTGCCACCCCTGCATCAACTCTTCCACCCTCGCCATCGCCACGGCGGATATCCTCGAAAAATTCCTCCCCGCCGTCCACCATCCCCCCATCCTCGTCGACCTCCCCGACCCGGAGTAACCTCTCCGCCTCGCTTCGCTCAGCACCTCCCCTTCACAAGGGGAGGCTTTTTTACGCACGAACCCAAGGCTCCCCTTGTCAAGGGGAGCTTTTTTACGCCCGCACCCAAGGCTCCCCTTGTCAAGGGGAGCTGGCGCGGAGCGCCTGAGGGGTTACCCCGCCGCAGCGGGCCAAAGGCTCCCCTCCCAGGGACGCTGTCACCGAAGGTGACTGAGAGGTTGTCACAAATTTGGCACGACCTTTCCGTCCCGGCTATCGCCGCGCCACCTTCCCCTCATAGGGGAAGGCTTTTCTTTTTGTAACCCTTCTGCAACCCCTTTGAAACCCATTCGAAAACAGTTCCTGGGTGTGGGACAAAATGGTTGACATAAATAAATTAAGAATTCTTAAAAAAGCCGATTTTCCCGAAAAATGCAGGAAAATCCCGTCAACAACCTATTGCGTTCTGCAAAGGACTGTGCTATGATATATATGGAAAACAGGTGGAAACCACGGCCATGCTGCGCGTTTCTGCCGACCGGCGTACGGACAGTCTTCCGTGCGTGCCTGATGGATCCCGGCGGAGAGCCGGGGAACAATGCAAGGAGGAAGAATTATGAAAAAACGTTTATTGGCCCTGCTCCTGTGCCTGGTCATGGTCATCGGCCTGGTACCGTTCGCGCTGGCGGATGAAGCGCCGGCAGAGTATTATGTGAATTTTGATGTTCATGGCGGTACGCCGATTGAAAAGATTCCTGCGCAAAAGGGAGGCAAACTCGAATCGATACCGACTACAACCAAGTATGGCTATACTTTTGGCGGCTGGTACACAAATGATCAATATACGGAACCGTACAGCTTTGACCCCCTGCCTGCACCAGGTGCTGATGGTGTAAATAGCTGGGCACATGCAAAGTGGACTCCGAAGTCCGCCACCTATACGGTTACACTTGTAAATAGCTTGAACCCTCAAGAATCGCACGTTGTCAATGTGTACGATGATGGTGCCTGCACGCTTCCTGCGTTTACTTCTCTTGGCTGGACTGTTTCCGCTGATAAGGAGTTTAGCTACTGGCAGGAAAACGGAAGCTGGTTTTTCTGTGCTGACAAATATCATCTGACTGGTATTGATAGCAATAAAACGCTGACAGCCGTTTACAATGATAAAGAAAAAACGGATGCAACAATTACGTATAAAGACAGAGACTATGCAGGAGACGAGAATTTTGAAGTCTTGATCTCTGCTGGAGATGTTGTTTATATTGATCCTAACGGCGGGGTTGCAAAGCTCGGCAATAAAGAGATTAGAGTGGCTGGAAACTATAAAGTGGAAAGCAAAATGCTCGACAATCAGGGAAAGATTCATCTGACTGAGCCGGAAGGTTCTTTGGGCTGGACATTTAAAAGTAAAAGCGATACCAATCCGTACTCCTTTGTCGCTGTTTGGCCCTCTACCAAGACCGTAACGATCAGCTATCTGGATTACTATTACGGCGCGGATACCGAGACCATCAAGTACGACGGCAGCATCATTGTCGATCCGAACGGCGGCAGTGTTGTCTGGGAGCGTACGACGATCTCTTCCAGGCAGACCATTGAGAACATCCGTGCTGACGCTACGCTGGAGAGAGCGACCAGAAACGGTTATACCTTCTACGGCTGGGTCGTCAGCTACACGCAGGCTGGCACGCCGGTCTTCACGGCAACGTGGAGCAAGGATTACTACTACAACACCTACTCCATCTACTACTACGACTATGACGACTGCAAGAGCGAGTACGCGAACTTCCCGTACGGCACGTCCGTGGTCATTGACCCGAACGGCGGCACCGCGAAGCTCAGCGGCACGTCCTTCTCTACCAAGCAGTCCTTCAACATCTACCGCGACTACACGCTGACCGACGCCTCCCGTTCCGGCTACACCTTCTACGGCTGGGATCTGACCAAGTCCGGCAGCACCTACTACTTCACCGCCATGTGGTCCCGCTACAAGTCCGATGTGCCCTACATGCTCAACGGCACCGACCACTACGCCTACATCAAGGGCTATCCCAACGGCTCCTTCAAGCCCACCGACACCATCACCCGTGCCGAGGCCGCGACGATCTTCTATCGTCTCCTGACGGATTCCACCCGCAAGGCGTATGCCACCACCTATAACTCCTTCAAGGACGTTCCGGCCACGGCCTGGTACAACACCGCCGTGTCCACCATGGCGAAGCTCGGCATCGTCAACGGCGGTGCTGACGGCTACTTCCGCCCGAACGATCCCATCACCCGTGCGGAGATCGCGGCCATGATCGCCCGCTGCGACGGCGCCTACTACACCGGCACGAGCACCGTCTTCTCCGATACCTACGGCCACTGGGCTGCCGGCTACATTGACAGAGCCTATGAGCTCGGCTGGATCAACGGCTACGGCACCACCTACGCGCCCGACCGCTACATCTCCCGTGCGGAGACCGTCGCCGTCCTCAACCGCGTGCTGAACCGTGCCCCGCAGTACACCTCCGATCTCACCCGCAACTACACCACCTTCTCCGATGTAGCCACCTCCGCCTGGTACTATCTCGACGTCGAAGAGGCTGCCAACAGCCACACCTACACCAGAAAGTCCAACGCCGACTACGAGACCTGGACCAAACTCATCGCAGACCCCAGCTGGTTCTAAAAACAAAATAAACGCAGGGGCAGCTTAGCTGCCCCTGCGTTTTTACACGCATGAAAAACAGAACCTCTCCGCCTCGCTCTGCTCGGCTCCTCCCCTTGACAAGGGGAGGCATTTTTTCGCCCGCACCCAAGGCTCCCCTTGTCAAGGGGAGCTGGCGCGCAGCGCCTGAGGGGTTACCCCCGCCGCAGCGGAAAAAATCCCAACCCCCTTGCTATTTCATGCCAAAAGCAGTATAATCTCAATATCTGCCGTCATCGGTGTGTGGATTGTGCGGCAGAGGTGTGTGTCAATAACTCGAAAGGATGAAAAAAATGAGTCTTTCCGCTTCCGCTCCCTGGCTGAAATATTACGGCGAAGTGCCGCATCACCTGACCTACCCGCAAAAGACCATCTATCAGATGGTCCGCGACGCCGCCATCCGCGACGCCAGGCTCCCCGCCTATGAGTTCATGGGCAAGAAGACCACCTTCGCGCAGTTCATGGAAAAGATCGACCAGACCGCCCAGGCCTTCCTCGCCATGGGCATCCAGAAAGGCGACCACGTGACCATCTGCATGCCGAACTGCCCGCAGGCCCTGCATGCATTCTACGGCCTCAACCGCATCGGCGCGGTCTCCAACATGATCCATCCGCTCTCCGCCGCGGGCGAGATCAAGTTCTATCTCAATTTCTCGCACTCCAAGTGCATCCTCACGCTCGACCAGTTCTACGCCAAGATCGCCCCCGTCATGCCCGAGCTTGACAACAAGGACTGCAAGCTCCTGCTCGCCAAAATTGAGGACGAGCTCTATCCGCATCTGGCCCTCGGCTACGCCCTCACCGCCGCGCGCAAGTATCCGAAGCCCCCGAAGAACGGCAATTATATCTGGTGGTCCGAATTCCAGCGCGTGGGCAAAAAGCGTGATCTGCCCCTGCCGAAGAACTACGGCCGCGCGGAAGACGGTGCGTCCATCCTCTATTCCGGCGGTACCACCGGCACGACCAAGGGCATTCTGCTCTCCAACATGAACTTCAACGCCCTTGGCCTGCAGACCATCGCGGCCTCCGGCTTCTCGCCCATCGACGGCATGAAGATGCTCTCCGTCATGCCCGTGTTCCATGGCTTCGGCCTCGGCATCGGCATCCATACCGCCCTCATCGGCGGCGCATGCTGCATCCTCGTCCCGAAGTTCAACGTCAATACCTACGCCGACCTGCTCATCAAAAAGCAGCCGAACATCATCCCCGGCGTCCCGACCCTGTTTGAGGCCCTTCTGCGCGCCGAAAAGCTCGAAAACGCCGACCTCAGCTGCCTGAAGGGCGTCTTCTCCGGCGGCGACAGCATGTCCATCGAGCTCAAGAAGAAGGTCGACGAGTTCCTGAAAATGCACCATGCCTCCGTGCAGGTCCGTCAGGGCTACGGCCTGACCGAGTGCGTCACGGCCTCCTGCCTGACCCCGAAGGATTATAACCGCGTCGGCTCCATCGGCGTCCCGTTCCCCGATACCTATTACAAGATCGTCAAGCCCGGCACCACGCAGGAGCTCGACGCCAATCTTGAGGGCGAGATCTGCGTCTCCGGCCCCTCCGTCATGCTCGAGTACGTCGACAACCCCGAGGAGACCCATAACACCCTCCGCCGCCACGACGACGGCCGCATCTGGCTGCACACCGGCGACCTCGGCAAGATGGACGAGGACGGCTTCGTCTACTTCTCCCAGCGCATCAAGCGCATGATCATCACCTCCGGCTACAACGTCTATCCCGGCCAGCTGGAAAACATCATCGACGGCCACGAAAAGGTCCTCCTGTCCTGCGTCATCGGCGTCAAGGACCCGTATAAGATGCAGAAGGTCAAGGCCTTCGTCGTCCTGCGCCCCGGCTGCGAGCCGTCGGACGCCGTCAAGCAGGAGATCCTCGATTACTGCCGCCAGCATATCGCCAAATATGCCATGCCGTACGACATCGAGTTCCGCCCCGAGCTTCCCAAGACGCTGGTCGGCAAGGTCGCCTACCGCGTGCTCGAAGAGGAAGAGGCCGAGCGTCAGGCCGCCGAAGACGCGAAGAATCAGTAATACAATCAACCCGCAGCCTGCCGTCTCCGCGGCAGGCTGCCCGAATTCCGGGAGTCTGCCATGAAGAAAAACGATCGCATCTGGGAGCTTGACGCCCTGCGCGGCGTGTGCATCCTCTGCGTCATCGCCGTCCATTTGATCTACGATCTCGGCTTTTTTATCGGCCTGGACCTGCATCTGCCCGCCTGGTACGTGTTCATCCAGCAGTACGGCGGCGTGATCTTCGTGATCCTGTCCGGCTGCTGCGCCACGCTCGGCTCGCGCAGCTTCCGCCGCGGCTGCATCGTCTTTGCCTGCGGCCTGCTCATCTCGCTCGTGACCTTCGGCATGTACCGCCTCGGCATGGCCACGCGCGACGTGATCGTCTGGTTCGGCGTGCTGCACCTGCTCGGCGTCTGCATGGTGCTCTATCCCGTCTACCGGCGGCTGCCGACGCCGGCGCTGGCCGCCATCGGCATCGTCCTCGTCGCGGCGGGCTATCTGATCGCCGGGACCGTCGTGCGGGCGAAATTCCTGTTCCCGCTGGGCCTACTTTACGAGGGCTTCACCTCAAGCGACTATTTTCCGCTCCTGCCGCACCTGGGCTGGTACATGCTCGGTACCGTCCTCGGCCGGACCGTCTACGCGGACAAAAAAACGCGCCTGCCAGGCACGTTCCGAAACAGCGGCATCGCGCGCTTTTTCTGCTGGTGCGGCCGCCAGTCGCTGTTCATCTATCTGCTCCACCAGCCCATCGTCTACGGCCTGCTGGAGCTCATCGCAAGCCTGAAACGCTGAAAAAATCCTGTGCCATTCGGCACAGGATTTTTTTGTTACTTTTCCAGCTGTTTTCTGACGACCTGCACGATCCGCGCGATCGCGGCGCTCAGCACCGCGTTGACGGCGAATTCCACCAGGAAATTCACGCCGATGAACGCCACGAACAGATACGGCACAACGTCCGTCCCGCCCGCGTACTGCGCCAGGATCGGCCGGAAGACCGTCAGCATCCCGACGGCAAACACGCCCGTGTTCACGACCGGCGCGACCAGCGCCGCCGCGATGCAGCTGAGCGTCTGCTTCTTTTCCAGCGCCTTTGCCGCGAGCCCCGCGCACAGGCCGCACAGCACGGCCTTGCCGATGCACACGACGATCAGCCAGAACGGGCTGGCCGTCCACAGCAGATACGTGAACTTGTCCGCGCCGGTGACGCCTGCGATCAGGCACACAAGGCCGAACACGAAGCCCAGTCCCGCGCCCGCGCCGGGCCCGAACAAGATCGCGCCCACGACGATCGGCACCAGCGTCAGCGAGATCGGGACCGGCCCGATCCGGATGCCGCTGGCTACGGTCTGCAGCACGATGACCAGTGCGGCCAGAATGGCCAGCGAGGTCAGACGGACGACGGATGCATGATTGTTGCGTTTCATAAGTACCTCCTGCTGTCACTCCGGGTCTTCCCGGATGCAACGCAAATATTTTATCACGGGCAGTGCCCGGTGATAACAGAAACAAAGAAATTGCCGGGAGAGGGGAGTGCTTACGGGATCTCCTCCTCCACGGGTTCGCTGGAGATGGGCGCGCCGTCTTTGATGGCCTGCCACTGCTCGCGCGTGATGAGCAGCTGGCGGGGCTTGGAGCCCTCAAACGGGCCGACGAGGCCGCGCTCCTCCATCTCATCCATGATGCGCGCCGCGCGGGCATAGCCGAGCTTCAAGCGCCTCTGGAGCATAGAGACGGAGGCCTGTCCGGTCTCGAGAATGACGTCGACCGCGGCCGGGAGCATCTCGTCGCCGTCGGAGCTTTCGGTCTCCGCGGCAGTGCTTCCGGAGCTGCCGGAGCCGGATTTTCCGCTCTCCGCAGCCTTTTTGTCGATCTCCGCCATGACGGAATCAGAGTATTCCGCCTCACTGGAATCCTTGATGAACGCGACGACGTCCTGGACCTCGTTGTCCGTGATGAAGCAGCCCTGCACGCGTTTGGGCTTGCCCTGGCCGAGCGGCGCATAGAGCATATCGCCCTTGCCGACGAGCTTTTCCGCGCCCGCGGTATCGAGAATGATGCGCGATTCCATCGCGGAGGCGACGGCGAACGCAATGCGCGAGGGGATATTGGCCTTCATCAGGCCCGTGATGACGTCCGCGGACGGACGCTGCGTCGCGATGACCAGATGGATGCCCGACGCACGGCCCATCTGCGCGATGCGGCAGATGGATTCTTCGACTTCCTTGGCAGCCACGAGCATCAGGTCTGCCAGCTCGTCGATCACGACGACGATCTGCGGCATGGGCTCGAGCTCATCGTCGGCGGACATGCGCGCCTGTTTGTTGTAGGATTCAAGATCGCGGACGCCCGCGTCCGCCATCATGCGGTAGCGCCGCATCATCTCCGTGACCGCCCACTGCAGGCTGCCTGCGGCCTTTTTGGGATCAGTGACGACCGGGATGAGCAGATGCGGAATGCCGTTGTAGATGCCAAGCTCGACCATCTTCGGGTCGATCATGATGAGCTTGACCTCCTCGGGCTTCGCCTTGTACAGAAGCGAGATGATCAGGCTGTTCATGCAGACCGATTTACCGGAGCCGGTTGTACCGGCGATCAGCAGATGCGGCAGCTTGCCGATATCGCCGATGATGCGGTTGCCGCCGATATCCTTGCCGACGGCAAAGGAGACCTTCGACTTGTGCTTTGCGAACTCCGGCGAGTCGATGACCTCGCGCGCCATGACGACCGACACGATTCGGTTCGGCACCTCGATGCCGACCACGGAGATCTTGTCCGGGATGGCCGCGATGCGCACGCCCGACGCGCCGAGCGCCAGCGCGATGTCGTCCGCCAGATTCGTGACCTTCGAGAGCTTGACGCCGCGCTGCAGCTCCAGCTCATACCGCGTGACCGACGGGCCACGCGTGACGTTGATGATGTGCGCCTCAATGCCGAACGACTGCAGCGTATCGCTCAGCCGCTCCGCGTTCTGCCGCATTTCCTCGGTGCCGTCGTGCGCCTGACCGCTCCCGGCCTTCAGAAGGTCGACGGGCGGGAACTGATACTCGGGCTTTGCGGGCTCCTGCTGCGTGATCTGCTGCGCGATCTGCGCGGCCTCGAGCTGCACGTCCGCCTTTTTGAGCTTTTCCGGCTGCTCCGGCGTCTGCAGCGGCGGAAGCGGTTCTTCCGGGGCCGGGGCGGGCTGCGGCTCAGGTTTGGGTGCGTCAAAATGGTCGATGATGAGCGGCGGCATCTGCCGCGGCTGTGTCATGGGAATGACGTTCGGGATGGGGGCCGGTTCTTCTTCCGGTTCCGGCTCCGCCGCCTTCGCGGGCGGCTCCGGCTGGTCGGCGATCAGCGCGTCAAACTGCGACTTGTAGTCGGTATGCACCTCCGGCTCTGCCTGCGCGGCGGCGGGCGCTTCCGCGGCCTCCGGCTCCTGCGCGGGCGCTGCGGACGGCTTTGCCTGCCTGCGGCTGTTCTCCACAAAAACATCCGGCCGCATGGGCGCAGAGCGCTTTGCACTCTTTTTGGGCGTCCCTTCGGGCAGGGGAGGATCGTCGACCGGCAGGTCGAACTCGCTCATCCGCGACGCGCGGCGCTGCTCGGCCCGCTGGACATGCTCGATGTGGTGCGTGGCGACGGTGTCGACGATGGCCTGTGCGGTGTCCTTATGCTCGCGCTGCGGTTCGGCATATTCGGCGCGCGGCCGGTTCTTGATGGCGGTCACGATGCTCGCGACCGTCATATTGAGGCTCGTGATCAAACTCAGCAGCATCCCGACGATCACCACGATCACCGCGCCGATCCGGCTGATGAGCGCCGCGAGCAAGCTTGCCAGCCCGCCGGACAGTACGCCCCCGGCCGTGCCGCTGATGCCGCCGTCCCAGAGCGCGGTGACGACTTCCCAGCCCTCCGGCGCGTCAAAGCTCCCGCCCACCAGCTGTACCAGACTGCCGACCAGCGCGGCCGTCAGAAACGTGCACGTCACGCGCAGCGCGACGGGGCGACCGTCATGCAGGATGAGGATGAGAAAGCTCATCACGAACGAGAACGGCAGGATATAAAATCCCGCGCCGATCAGCCCCCGGAATACAGACCCGAGCAGATTCAAAATCGCCGCGTCGATCCGGAAGCAGCACAGCACCGTCAGCAGCGCCAGCACCAGACACACGCAGGCGCCGACCTCCCGCCGGATGGGCGCGGCCTGCTTCTTGGCCGGCTTTTTCCGCCCGCGGGAGGAGGAAGATGTCGTTTTTCTTTTGTTATTGGTGGCCATGGAACCTTACACCTCACGAAATCAGGGACAGGATCAGCGTCAGCAGACCCGCGCCCCAGCAGTAATAGCAAAATCCGCCGAATTTTCCGCGCTGCACGATGCGGTTGAGCGCGAAAATGGCGAGATACCCGAATACGAACGCCGCCGCGACGCCGCACAGATACATCGGCACCTCCGCCCAGTCGATCCCGGCGGAAATGGCCTTGACGAGCGACAGCAAATTCGCGCCCAGCACGGCGGGAATGGAGAGGAAGAACGAGAAGCGGACCGCGAACGTCCGGTCAAACCCGCGCAGCAGCCCGGCGGAGATCGTCGTCCCGGACCGGGACAGGCCGGGCACGACGGCGATCATCTGCGCAAGGCCAATGACCATCGCGTCCGAGAGCGTCATGGCCTTCTCGGTCTTGTTGCCGTGGCCGAAGCGGTCGGCCGCCAGCAGCAGAAAGCCGGTCACGATGAGTGCGAAGCCGATGAAAAACGTGTTGTAGAACAGCGGATCCAGCCAGTCGTTCAGCAGCGCGGCAGGAATCAGCGGCAGCGTGGCCGCGATCAGAAACAGCAGCAGCCGCCGCCGCGGCAGATCGGGCTTCACGCCGCGCCGCAGCTTTTTGATGTGGAGCATGGCAAGCCCCTCGCGGCACAGCCCGCGCAGCTCCGTATGATACGCCAGAATGACCGCCCCGAGCGTCCCGAGATGCAGCAGAACGTCAAACAGCATCTGGTTTTCCAGATCCCCGATGCGCAGGAAGTTCTGCAGAATGGCGAGATGGCCGGAGCTGGAGATCGGCAGAAACTCCGCAAGCCCCTGTATGATACCAAGTAAAATGGCGCTCCAATAGGTCATACCAGATCCTCCATCCGGAAAGTTGCCTCCGCGGGGCGGATGCACATACATATTTATATTATCACAGATCCAGAAATATTTCCACTATACGTTCGAAAAAGCTCTGCGGGAATTTCCCGCAGAGCCAATTGAAAGGAATAGGGGAGACTCAGCCGGCCTTTTTCCGCTCCGGCAGCTGCGACAGGAGGATGGCCGCGAACATGATCGCGCACCCGATCAGCTCCCGCCCGGAAAGACCCTGCCCGATGAGGATCCACCCGAACAGCGCCGCGAAGACCGATTCCAGGCTCATCAGCAGCGACGCCAGCGCGGGCTGCACGTCCCGTTCGCCGATGATCTGGAAGGTATAGGCCACGCCGCCGGAGAACACGCCCGCGTACACGATCGGCAGCCAGCAGCTGCGGATCGAAGCCCAGTCCGGCGACTCGAACACGAACATACCGATCGCCGACAGGGCCGAGCACACAAAAAACTGTACGCAGCTCAGCCGCACCCCGTCCATCCGCGGCGAGACGGCGCTGATATAGCAGATATGGAACGTAAAGAGCACCGCGCACCCAAGCGTCAGCAGATCCCCACCCGCGACCGAGAACCCGGAGCCGACGCACAGCAGATACATCCCGAACACCGCGGCTGCCGCGCAGAGCCAGACCCTGAGGCCCGCCTTTTTGCCCGTCAGCACCCCGACGATCGGCACAAAGACGATATACAGCGCCGTCACGAACCCGGACTTGCCGACCGTCGTGTCCAGCAGGCCGAACTGCTGCAGCGTCGTCGCCGCGAACAGCAGCACGCCGCAGATCGCGCCCGCTGCCAGCTGCCGCTTTTTATCCTCCTTCGTGACCGGCCGGTTCTGTGACCAGCCCTTGCGGTCCAGCACCCGGATGACCGGCAGCAGCACCAGCCCTGCCAGGAAAAACCGCGTCGCGCCCATCGTAAACGGCCCGACATACTGCATGCCCTCGCTCTGCGCGACGAACGCCGCGCCCCAGATCATGGCGCACAGGAGAAGAAGAATACAGCCCTTTGTCTGCTTGCGCATGGCTTTGCCCCTTTATCGTAAAAAAGAATTTTCTGCCATGATAGCACACCTTGCAGCCAAAGTCAAACAATCTTGCCGCCCGGCAGAATTTGTGGTATGATATACAAAAAACAGGGGAGGCGCGCGCATGGAACCGTTATTTCTGCCGGTGCTGCACAGCTTTGAAAACAACAACATCTTTACGGGGAGCTTCGGCGCGCTCCGCTTTCGCGTGACCCCGTCGATCGTCATGCTGAACCAGAAAGAGGTCAACTTCGACGAAAGCTCCATGAAATGCGAGTGCTGGCACGGCGAATACTGCTACGAAAAAAGCCAGATGGAAGACGAAAAAGTCTTCCCCCTCTCCGAGCCCGCCCGCCAGGAAATGTACGACTGGCTGATGGCCCACGTATAAGCACAAAAACGCCCGGCGGGTCTGCCGGGCGTTCGCTATATCCAGATCAAAGAGCGGCGGACAGGATGAAAGAAAAGAGAAGGACCGCCCGCCGCCCCGGATAGCTCCCTGTTCGAACTGGCTTTATCATAGCAGAATAAAATTACATTGTAAAACTGTAGATTCTTGCGTATGATACAGGTAATACCTGTGAAAGAGGGAACACCATGAATCTGCAGACGATGGAATACTTCTCAGTTCTTGCCCGCGAGCGCAGCTTTACCCGCGCGGCCGAGGCCCTGCATATCACGCAGCAGTCGCTCTCCGGCCATATCGCCGCCGTGGAGCAGGAGCTGGGCGCGCAGCTCCTCTCCGCTTTCCTCCGCATCGCCCGACAATGCGTCCACGAAGCATAAAAACCCCGGCCCCCGCCATCAGGCGAGGGCCGGAACTTTTTTATCGTCAGGATTCTGTCCCGGCTGCGGACAGCAGGGAGCGGTACAGTGCAGGGGAGTCGGTCTTCCAATAGGTATCTTTGGCTGCGCTGCCGGAATGGTCTGACAGGATCACCCGGCCGTTTTCGCCGACCGCGAGCGTGAAAAGCGCACCGTCGTCTGCCGTCAAAAAGATCTGCACGCACGGGACGGGCAGTTCCATGGACGCATAGGAGTGCCTGACATACGTGCTGCCCAGCAGCTCCCGCATCGTATCGGGGCTGAGGCTGTCCGCCGGAAGCTGCGTACCCGCACTGCCGCCATGTTCATACCATTCGATGATCTGGACCCTGCTCCATTGCCCGCAGCCGCTCACATCCGCCAGCGTCCGCGCCCCGCCGCAGCCGCATAACAGCAGAAGGGCCGCAAATATGGGCAGAAGCTTGAAGCGCATATCGGCGTCCCGTCCTTTCTGCTCTGTTGTATCAGCACAGGGCCTTATTCCCAATGGATCCGGTTGCCGCACTTGGGACAGCAATAAGTATCGTTCCGATACCACTGCGGGATCAGGCCGCCCCAGCCGCAATACGGGCACCGCAGCACGTGAAATTTGATCACAAGCGAACACAGGATCAAAATTCCGCCGATCACGACCAGCAGCACTTTTGTTTCTGTCTTCCATGGAACAGGAAGAATCAGCGGGCTATACGTGCACGCAATGCCGAGTATCCCAATGATGATGCAGATACGTGCATAGATCCGTTTCACGGATGGCTGCGGTTCGTTTTGCATGCTTACGCCTCCTTTGAATCCGGGGCGGCGGCTTTTTCTTCTCCCTCCGCCGGCCGCTCCAGCAGATTCACCGGCCAGACCTGCGGGAGGAGCATGAGAAGCCCGATCAGCAGGATCACGATGCCGAGCACCAGCGGCACGATCAGATGCAGCTCGCACAGCCGATTGACTGCGGAGCCCATCGTATCCTCCGCCGCGCAGGCAGCCACCAGGATCCCCGCGCTCCCGATCGTCCCGATCAGCACCAGTGCCAGCGCAAACAGAAAATAACAGATCAGATGATAGGTCTTCGTCTGCATATTGTCACGCCTTTCTGCAATTCTTTTTGATCTTCAAGGGAAAACTTTCTTCTGTTTCCAAAATACACGAAAATTTTATATTTGTCAATGCTTTATATTGACTTTACAAAAATACCATGCTATATAAATATTATCGACACCCTCACCCGGAAGGAGGGAGGCCTATGGCGAAGCGGGAGGACTTCGGGCATTCGTTTCTGGCTTATTTCAAGCGGGCAACCAGCCCGCTGGCGGTCCTGCGCATTCTGTCGGATCGTCCGATGTATGGGTACGAACTGATCCAGGAATTAAAGCAGCGCTCAGGCGGAAAATATCAGCTTTCTCTGCTGTATCCCGTCCTGTACCGGCTGGAGGAGCAGGGCTATCTGACCATCAGCGCAAGCGAGATCGTCGATGGCCGTGCGCGGAATTACTATGCCGTTACGGCCGCGGGACGCGAGTATCTGCGGCAGACACTGGCCGAATACGACGAGATCTCCGGCGTGTTCCGGCAGCTGATGGAAGGATGGGACGGATGAAACACACAAATACCGTCATGCAGCAGTATTGCCGGGCCGTCCGGAAGAAGCTTCCGCTCCCGGCGCGCCAGCGGCGGCAGCTGCTGGCCGGGCTGCAGGAGGAGCTGGCTGAATCCGCGCCCGACTGCGCCACGCTGGACGCCCTGATCGCCCAGATCGGCACCCCGGATGAGACCGCACAGGAGCTGCTGAGCAGCATCTCCCCGGAGCAGCTGCAGACCTACCAGAAACAATACCGGCGGCGCTGCATTCTGGCTGCGGCGCTGGCCATCCTGCTCATCTGCTGCGCCGCGCTGGCCTATTGCCAGAGGATGATGCAGTCATCCATTGCCTACGCGACCGAGCACATCACGATCCTGCCGACCACAGACCTCTCCGGGACTGCCCCGGAGCAAAAGACGCCCGAACCTGACCCGGAGCCCGCACCCGACGCCGACGGCAAGCAGCTTCCGCTCCAGACCCTGACGCCGCAGCTGCAGACCCTGTATGAGTCGTTTACGGCAGGACGAGCAGAACCGATCGACGAGACAAAACCGATCTTTTTCTTCGCCGATGACTTCGACGGCGACGGAACGACCGACCTGATGATCCTGTTCGAGACGAAGCAGGAGGACCCCGATGCGCGGGACGCAAACGTGAGCATCGTTTCCGGCGACAGCTATGGGGGCAACACGATCACGCTGGCAGCCGGACACGGCTGGCCCATTTCCGACACCGTGACGCCGTATCTGGTCGACCGGACCGTCTATGTGGCCCTGACTGAAGCAGACGGGACCCTGCACCCCTATAGCCTGACGATCCATCGGACGGAGTCCGGCATGGATTATACCGTCTGCTCGGACGAGAACGTCCAGTAAACAGCACAATACTGCGCCTCGCGCCCGGCATGACCGGAGAAAGGATGGGAACTGCCATGCGCGCCAAAAAGCTTGTGATCCTGCTTGCTGTCCTCCTGGTGGTGGGGCTGGGCCTGTTCGGCTGGTTCCGGCCGCGGGAGGTCGTGCTGCCGGAAAATTGCCGCCTGCGAGTTACCATAGACAGTTTCAGCGATGACCGTATCTTTGTGGACGATCCGGAGAAGAAAGCGCAGCTGCTGGAGCGTCTGTCGGCGCTCCGCGTCCGGCGGTATTTCAAACAGCCAGAAAGCGATTTCCCGCCCGGCTTGACCCTGCGCGTCGGCGAGTACGCGAGAGTAGAGGTATTCGATCCGTCGAATGTGATCGTCGCCTATTATACCGTCTCGCTGATCCAGCCGCCCCTCGGCACCTTCACCAACCTTTCCACCCAGACCCGCTGGCGCCTGCAGGACAACGAAGCCGTTGCCGCCGTGGCCGCCTATATCCGCCAGCTGACCGAATAAACGCAGAAAAAGAACCCGGCCCCTGCAATGCAGGGGCCGGGTTTTTCCTGTTTCAGGCCTGCGGCTCGGAGGCTTCGGCTTCCGGGGCGGGCGCGGGCTGCGGAGCGGCCGGTCGGGGCTTGAGCTCGGCCAGCGCCTGCCGGAGCGCTTCGTTCTCTGTGCGCAGCTCGTCGAGCTGGGCGTTGAGCGGCGCGAGCTGCTTCTTGAGCTTCCGGTCCGCGATCTTCTGGTGGAGCTTGTAGTGGCTGTACACGTTCAGCGCCGTCAGCGCGACGAACGCGCCGCCCGCGATCAGCCCGACCTTCTTCATGTCAGACCGCCGCAGCACATGGTGGGACCTGTTCTTCCCGCCGCGCGTGATCTCCACCACCGCGGGATCGTCTGTCCCAAGCTTCTTCTGCGCCAGCGCCTTCAGCGCCTCGCAGCGCGTTTTGACATTGCAGTGCATATCGTACCTCCCATATTGGCGACTGTTCCATCTGTTTACAGATATTATATCCCGCGCCGTGTGTTTTTGCAAGAGGGGAGGGAAGAAATGCGCTCAGACCTCGCTGCGCTCACGCTTGTTCTGCAGCAGCTGCAGTGCGATGATGCCCGCCACGATCACAAGGCCGATGAGGTCGGAGACCGTACCCGGGATCAGCAGCGTCAGACCGCCGATGACAGCCAGCACGCGCAGCGGCCAGCCCATCTTCCGGAGGATATACCCCTCCAGACCGGCGGCGACGGCGAAAATGCCGAGCAGCGCCGTGATGACGATCTGGACGACCTGGAAGACGCTCGTGACGTTCTCAAAGAGCATCTGCGGGTTGTACGCAAAGATGAACGGCACGATGAAGGCCGCGATGGCGAGCTTCGTCGCGTTGATGCCGGTCTTCATGGGGTTCGACTTTGCAATGGCCGAGCCCGCGTAGGCCGCCAGCGCGACCGGCGGCGTGATATCGGCGACGATGCCGAAGTAGAACACGAAGAAATGCGCCGCCACGAGCGGATACCCCATCTTGATGAGGATCGGCGCGCAGGTGGAGGCCATGATGCAGTAGTTTGCCGTCGTCGGCACGCCCATGCCGAGGATGATGCAGCAGACCATGGTCAGGATGAGGCCGATGAACGTCGCGTTGCCCGCCAGCTGGACGATGGCATTGATCAGGATCGAAGCCAGACCCGTGACCGTGATGCAGCCCGCGATGATACCTGCCATCGCGCACGCAACAGCGACCGTGATCGCGCCCTTCGCGCCCGCCTCGAGCGAGTCGACCGCGGACTTGCCGCTGTCAGCCAGCGCGCCGCCGATCGCACGGACCGTCGTCTTCGCAGACTTCTCGTCTGCGTCCCGCATCCGGGTCAGGAAGAAGTTGACGAGACCGACCGCGATGGCCGCGAGGATGGAATAGGCCGCGGAGTGCGACATCGTCTTCGCGCCGGACGAGACCAGCCAGACGAGCAGGATCAGCGGCAGGATCAGATAGCAGTCGCGCGCGAGCAGACCCCACTTCGGCAGCTGATCTCTGGGGATGCCGCGCAGCCCGAGCTTCTTCGCCTCCAGATGCACGGAGATGAAAATGCCGGTAAAATACAAAATGGCAGGCAGGATCGCCTTGACCGCGACCTTGGCATACGGGATGCCGATGTACTCCGCCATCAAAAAGGCGGCCGCGCCCATAATCGGCGGCATGATCTGGCCGCCGGTGGAGGCCGCAGCCTCGACCGCACCGGCGAATTCCGGCTTGTAGCCGGTCTTTTTCATCATCGGGATGGTGAACGAGCCGGTCGTGACCGTGTTGCCCACGGACGAGCCGGACACCATGCCGCACAGCGCGGACGAGATGACCGCCACCTTCGCCGGGCCGCCGGAGGACCAGCCGGTCAGGCGGTTGGCAAACGAAATGAAGAAATTCGCAATGCCCGTGCGCTCGAGGAACGCGCCGAAGATGATGAACAGCACGATGTAGGTATAGCAGACGCTGATCGGCGTGCCGATGACACCGCTCGTGGTATAGAACAGCTTGTAGATGATGTTCTTGAGCGCCTGATAGAAGCTGGGATTGTAGCTCAGCTGGTTATAGAACGCATAGACGATCAGAAGACCCGCCACGACCAGGATCGGCAGACCCACGCAGCGGCGGCACAGCTCGACGAGCACCAGAATGCCGACGACGCCGATCACCACATGGATGGGCTGGATGCGCGTGGCGAGCTTGATCATCGTCATCGCGTTGAAGGCAAAATAGAAGAAACAGCCCGCGCCGATCACCATCAGCAGGATGTCGTACCAGGGCAGGTAATTCGGCTTCACATGGTGCTTGCTGGCGGGGAAATTGAGGAAGCCCGCGAGCACGATAAAGCCCATGAAGCCGGGCAGGCGGATCTCTGGCATGGCCGTGGAAAACAGCGTCATGCAAATGCACAGCAGGGCAAAGGCGGCCATAAAGACCTTGATCACGACAGCCTGCCAGCCGGACCAGATCCGGGTGTTGGATTCGCGGTCATATTTGCGCATGACCTCATCAACGTCGGCGGCAATGTTCTGCGCGTCGTCGCTGGCAGTTGCAGGGGTGTTCTTGTCGGGAGTCTGGGACAAGGTGCATCTCTCCTTCTTTTCTTCAGATTTGCGCGACAACTACGGCAGGGGAGCCCTGCCGTAGTTGTGAAAACCGTGTAAAACGCGTTAAGATTTACTTGGTGGGGACCTCAAAGCCCTTTTCCGCGAAGTACTTGGCAGCGCCCGGATGATAGGGGACGGAGGTGATGGAAGCGCCGTACTCGGTGCTGATCTCGGCGTACTTGGCGTGGGTGTCGGTCAGGCTGGCCGCGTTGTCGAAGATATCGGCCACGAGCGCGTAAATGGCGTCCTCAGAAACGTCGTCGCGCGCAAGGATGACTGCGCCGACCGCGACGGTCACAGTGTCGGAGTCCAGACCATAGACGTCCTTGCCGATGGTGACCTTGGTGTAGTACGGGCACTTGGCAAGAAGCTGGTCGACATGCTCGTCATCGAGGGAGACGAGGTAAACGTCCTTGGTGGTGGCAAGGTCGGTAACGGCGGTCGTCGGAGCACCGGCCACGATGAAGGCCGCGTCGATCTGGCCGTTCTTCAGCGCGTCCGCGCTGTCGCCGAAGGACTGGTAGGTCGGGTTGATGTCCTCTTCGGTCATGCCGTAGACGCCGAGCACGTCCATCGCATTGAAGAACACGCCGGAACCGGCTGCGCCGATGGAGACGTTCTTGCCCTTGAGATCCGCAACGGACTTGATCTCGGGATCCGTGGTGACGATCTGCACCTGCTCGGTGTAGAGGGCCGCGACGGTGGAGAAGCACTGAACGGCGCCGGTGTCGGCGAAGATGTTCGTGCCTTCATAGGCATAGGCCATGACGTCGGACTGGCAGAAGGCCAGATCGGCGTTGCCGTCTTCAAGCTCAAAGACGTTCGACTGCGAGCCGTTGCCGACCAGGCCGACGACGTCGATGCCGGCGTTATTGGTTGCATGCTGGGCAATGACGGAGCCGAAGGCGTAATAGGTGCCGGACTCGCCGCCGGTCACGAAGCGGAGCTTGGCGCCGGAAGCGGCAGGCGCGTTCGTGGAAGCCGGAGCGTCGGTCGAAGCCGATGCGTCGGAAGCAGCGGGAGCCTCGGTCGAGGCAGCGCACGCAGCCATGCCCAGAACGAGAACAGCCGCGAGAAGCAGTGCAAGGATCTTTTTCATCAGAATTCCCTCCATACAAATTTCATTCACCTTACTATACAACCCCGGAATGAATTTTTCAAGATAGTAGCGTGCGAAATATGAAATTTATTTTTTTTGAAGCGCAAAAAACAGCGGAAATCCTGCATGATTTTGATGAAATCTATGTAAAATGCATTTTATAGAAAGAAATCCTGCAGAATGATGAAAGTTTTAGCCGCGCAAACCTGCAAAACGGACACGTGCGGGCGGCCGATCCCGGCCGCCCGCACGTAAAAAATACAGATCTATACCGTATGTGTATGCAGATAGTCCTTCAAAAACAGGATCGCCTGCCGGTAGCCCTCGAACCCGAGCCCCATGTACGTCTTCACGCAGGCGAGCCGCGCGTAGGAGATCTGCCGGAAGTCCTCGCGCTGCCTGACGTCGGACAGATGGACCTCGACCGCCGGAATGGCGACCGCCTTCAGAGCGTCCAGGATCGCGACGCTCGTGTGCGTATAGGCGGCAGGGTTGATGACGATGCCGTCATACACGCCGTAGGCCGCCTGGATCTCGTCGACGAGCGTGCCCTCATGGTTCGACTGAAAGACCCTGCACCCGAAGCCCGCCTCCCGGCAGGCCTCTTTGCAGAAGGCCTCTAGCGCGGCATAGTTCTGCGTGCCGTAAATGGCCGGCTCACGCAGGCCGAGCAGATTGAGATTCGGTCCGTTCAAAATCAGCAGCTGCATCCGAGTACCTCCAGAATTTGCGCGGCCGCCGCCTCCGGCGTGCCGTTGTTGTCGATCATCGCATCCGCGAAGCGGGCATAGAGCGGCTTCCGCTGCGCGTAGATCGTCTGCGCGCCCAGCGCCTGCGAGACCGGCCGTCCCGCGGACGGCAGCCGCTCGAGTGCGCGCTGCAGGCAGAAGATCTCTCCATTCTGGTGCAGCAGCGGGTAATTTTCCTCCCGCGTAACGCTGCCGCCGCCGGTCGCAAGGACCAGCCCCGACTGCCGCCCGAGCTCCGTGAGCACGGCCGTCTCCCGCCGGCGGAAGCCCGCCTCGCCCTCGCGCCGGAAGATCTCCGGGATCGGCATCCCGGCCTCACGCTCCAACGCGCTGTCGGCGTCGACGAACGTCCGCCCCAGCCGCTTTGCCACCAGCGTCCCGATCGTCGTCTTCCCGCTGCCGGGCATCCCGATGAGGATCACGTTGTGCATCTGCGCCTCGAGCGCTTTCGTGATCGAAAAGATCTTTGCATCGTCAACGGGCTCGCCGGTAAAGTCCTCGCAGCTCTTTTTCGCCTGCGCGGCGAGCATCAGAAGTCCGTTCGCGCGCCGGAGCCCGCGCGCTTCCGCCTGCAGCAGAAATTCCGTGCGCGCGGGGTTGTAGACCACGTCCAGTGCGGCTTCCAGCCTCGGCAGCCGATGAAGGTCCACCGGCGAGACGCCGGTATTCGGATACATGCCGACGGGCGTCGTGTTGACGGCGATCTGCGCGTCCGCATGCCGGTCCAGATTTTCATAGTTGTCTTCCCCGTGCCGCGAGATCACCACGACCTCGCGCGCGCCGAGCCGCCGGAGCACATACTGCGCCGTCGCCGAAGCGCCGCCGCTGCCGAAGACGAGCGCCTTTTTCCCGGCGACATCCGCGCCGCTGGACTGCACCAGCATCGAAAAGCCGTAGGCGTCGGTATTGTCGCCCCAGAGCGTCCCGTCCGCCCGGCGGACAAGCGTGTTGACTGCGCCGATGGCCCGCGCCGTGTCGGAAAGCTCTGCGCAGTAGGGGATCACGTCCTTTTTATAAGGGATCGTGACGTTCAGTCCGTCGAAGGCCCCTTCCTGTAAAAAGGCGCCGAGGTCCTCCGGCTCCACCTCAAACAGCCGGTACGAATAATCCGCCAGCCGCTCGTGGATGGCAGGGGAGTAGCTGTGGCCGAGCTTCCGGCCGAGCAGACCGCAGCGCAGCGTCTTAGTATCCATATCCAAGCTCCTTTTTCCGCTCCATCACCGCGTCGAGCACGGCGATGGCCGCCGCCGCCTCCACGCACGGGACCGCGCGCGGGACGATGCAGGGGTCGTGCCGCCCGTGGATGACGAGCTTCGTCTCCTCCATTCGCGACAGGCTGACCGAGTCCTGCTCCCGGGAAATGGACGGCGTCGGCTTGAACGCTGCCCGGAACACGACCGGCATCCCGTTCGAGATCCCGCCCAGGATCCCGCCGCAGTGGTTCGTTTTTGTGACGATCTTTCCGTTTTCCACGCAGAACGGGTCGTTATTCTCGCTGCCGCGCAGCCGTGCGGCGGCAAAGCCCGCGCCGAATTCCACGCCCTTGACCGCCGGAATGGCAAATACCGTGCGCGCAATGCGGTTTTCCAGCCCCCCGAACATCGGATCGCCGATCCCTGCCGGGAGCCCCTCTATCACGCACTCGATCACGCCGCCGACGGAGTCCTGCTCCGCCTTCGCCTGTGCGATCTGTGCCTGCATGGCAGCCGCCGCATTCGGCTTAATCATATCTGAAATCAGTATATGACCGGCATAGACACCATCGACTGCCAGATGTACGATTGTACCGGTACAGCTGCAGTTGCGGTACGCAATTTTTTCTTTTTTCATGAGTTTGTCATTTCCTGCTGCAACCCTGTGTCCGTCTACCGTTGCGATCACACCATGTCCACCGATTTCCTGTACATCTGTGACCCGGTCCACATCCAGTTTCTTACCATAGGCTTTCTGCAGGCTGATACTGATCGGATGTGTGCTGTGACACTCTGCCAGTGCCGCGTATTCCAGCAGCTGTTCTTCCTCCTTCGTATATACCGGATGTCCGGACTCAACCGGACAGCTGCCGGATGCACAGTTTGTTCCATGAATTCCGCAGACTTCAAATACCCCCTGCGTAATTGTTCCTGTCTTATCAAAGACAACCGTACGCGTTCCCGCAAGTGCTTCCAGATAGTTGGAACCCTTTACCAGAACACCCTCTGCACTGGCACCTCCGATTCCTGCAAAAAAGCTGAGTGGAATACTGATGACCAGCGCACACGGGCAGCTGATAACCAGAAATGTCAGTGCACGGTAAATCCAGATGCCCCAGTCTGCCGGAAGCCCCATAAACAGCATGCGGACAAGCGGTGGCAGTATTGCCAGTGCTAGCGCGCCGTAACAGACTGCCGGTGTATAATAATGTGCAAATCTGGAAATAAAATTCTCGGAACGTGATTTCTTAGAACTTGCATTCTCCACCAGATCAAGAATCTTAGAAAC
>OMER01000517.1_pt1 | contig 25897 bp, 23 predicted proteins | sample 1645431 | NCBI WGS metagenome assembly OMER01 (sample SAMEA103958144, study PRJEB25191) | human gut metagenome | reverse complement strand
TCTTATACGCCGAAAAAGCAGATCGTTACCTTCCAAAAGTCTTGCAGCAAATCTTATCTGGAACGCTGGATCGATTTGCAGAGCGCATTGGACGGCAGCTTTTCAAGCTGGCAGTTGAGCAGAATGTCAACAACCATATCCTTGCTTCGGACACGGACATTGACGCCCGGAGCTATCAGAAAATGCGCGGACTCAGCGTGGATGAAGTCAAAAGAACGAACGGAAAAATTGATTTTGAAGACGCATTGTTGAGCGAAAGGGGCGTGTGAAAATGTCAAAGTTGATTCAAAAAGCAGGCTTTCTGAATCCAAAACGCGCTGGACGTTATATGAATTACATCGCTACGCGCGACGGCGTGGAGCTTCTGGACGAAAACGCGGACAGCATTTATATGCGCTACATTGCTACGAGACCTCGCGCAGAAAAGCACGGGGAACACGGCCTGTTTGGAGCCGAGGACGCTGTTGATTTGGAAAAGGCGACGCAGGAACTTCAAACGCATGAGGGTAACGTCTGGACGATCATTTACTCGCTCCGCAGAGAGGATGCTGCGCGGCTTGGCTACGATAACGCCGCAAGCTGGCGGGCGCTTCTGCGCTCCAAACAGGCAGACTTTGCGGAAGCCATGCAAATTCCACCGTCGCAGCTTCGCTGGTATGCCGCGTTTCATGACGAGGGCGATCACCCGCATATCCACATGATGCTCTGGTCAGATGACCCGAAATACGGCTTTCTGCGGAAAGATAAGCTGTTGCATTTGCAGTCCATTTTAACGAATATGATCTATGCGGACGAGTTGAAAGTGGTCTATGTTCAAAAAGATATTGCCTACAAAGATGTGACCGAAGCTGCAAGAGCAGCAATGCGCAGAATTGTTGACCAGCTAGAAACAGTTGAAAATCCGCCGGAATCGATTCAACAAAAGCTGCTGGAGCTTGCGTTGGAATTACGCACAGTCAGCGGCAAAAAGCAGTATGGCTATCTCAAAAAGCCGCTGAAAGACAAAGTGGATTCTATTGTGGACGAACTCGAAAAGCTGCATGAGGTTGCTGCGTATTATGCCGTCTGGAACGACTTGCGCGATACGCTGGAGGGCTACTATAAAAATCGTCCCCGTCAGCACAATCCTCTCTCCCAGCAAAAAGAATTCCATGCCATCAAGAACGCCATCATTCAGGAAGCGGAGCGTTTGCGGCTTAAACTCGAAGAATCTTCTGCGCAGACTTCTGCAAATCCGGCGCTTACAGATGAGCATATTTCGTCCATAACTTCTCAGTTTGCACGGCTTCCGTCAGAATATCTTCTGAATTTAACCGTCAGATTGTTCCATCAGATGGGACAGATCTTCCGCGACAATGCCGCGCCGCCCAGCAACCCAATGGGTATCCGCATCGACTCCAAGCGCCGCAAAAAGCTGATGCAAAAGCGACTAGCGATGGGGCATAAACAGGATGACCATGAGCAGACGCAAGACTATGAGCAAAGGCTATAAATTTAGAATGCCTTGGGCGTAAAATGCGAATAAATTATACGTTTACATAATTTTGAGTGTAAGGGAGCGGTCGGGGCTACTGATAGAGGTTGACGGCGCAAAAACTACGCCGCAGTAAACAAAGAATAGGCTTTTTTCCTGAAATGGAAACCCCTGAAAAATGTCCGAAATTTTCAAAAATTTGCTAGACTTTCTCTCTCTTCTGTGGTAGTTGTTTGTGTTACCAAAACGGAAAGGGGAACATAGATGGCGAAGAAACGGGCAAATGGGGAAGGCAACATCCGCAAGCGGAAAGACGGACGCTGGGAGGGGCGCTACACAGCAGGCGTCGATCCGGAGACGGGGAAACCAATCGCAAAGAGCGTCCTCGCGCGGACGCAGTGCGAATGCAAAGAGAAGCTGCAAAAGGCGATGGAAGAACTAGAAAAGATCGACATCACGAAGCGGCGCGACTACACGGTGGGCGAGTGGGCACAGCTCTGGTACGAGAACTATGCGAAGCCGTCCGTTCGAGCATCCACGGCGGCATATTACAAGAACTACATTGACCAGCATATCGTGCCGCGCATCGGGGACATCAAACTGACGGCGCTCACGACGCTGCAAATCCAGAAATTCTACAATGAAACGAAAGCACACGGCAGAGTGCAGCGGTACGAAAAAATGGACGATCTGAGTCTCAGCAATAAGACTATCCGAGGGTTGCACACGATGCTGCGGCAATGCTTGGAGCAGGCGGTGACGGAGCGACTGATTCCCTATAATCCAGCGAACGGCTGTCGATTACCGAAAAAAGAAAAGAAGAAAATGCAGATTATTCCGCCGGAGAAGATTCGGGATTACCTGAAAGCGGCGGAGGAATGGGGCGTCCTGCCGATGTTCTATCTGGAACTGAGTACCGGCTTGCGGCGCGGCGAACTGGTGGCGCTGCTGTGGAGCGACCTCAATTTGCAGACGAAGACGCTGACTGTATCAAAATCTGTGTCGCGCGGCAAGGGCGAGTTGGTCGTGACAGAACCGAAAACGGAAAATTCTGTCCGAGAGATTTACCTCAGCGACGAAGCAATTCGGCTTCTGGTCGAGGATCGCAAGAATCACCCGTTCAGCCCGTATATGTTCCCATCGCCCAAGACCAGCGGGATGTATGGCCCAGACTGCGTCGGGCGGATTCACAAGAAGCTGTTAGAAAAGGCTGGTATTGAGGAACACGTCAGATTCCATGACCTCAGACACACATTCTCGACGCTGGCAATTCAAAGCGGCATCGACCCGAAAACGGTTGCGGAAATCCTCGGTCACGCCTCGGCGGAATTTTCGCTGGACGTTTACACACACGTCACAGCAGGCATGAAAAAAGAAGCCGCACAAAAAATCAGCGGCTTTATGGCAAGTGTCGGATAAAGGCAAAAGATGAACAGAAACGCGCACGCCGCCCGCCGGAAAAGCTCCGGCAGGCGGCGAATTCTCTCTTCCAGCGCTTCCCGCTCCAAATTCCCGTTTGGGTCGGGTTTGGGTCAAACGGAAAAGTCACAGAATTCTCCATCGAAAAAAGTTCTGAAAACGCAGAAAAATCCGGCTGAAATCAGAAGATTTCAGCCGGATTTGGTCGGAGTGTCGGGATTCGAACCCGAGGCCTCTTGGTCCCGAACCAAGCGCGATACCAAACTTCGCCACACCCCGTCAGCCCGATTATTATAGTAAGGAACTCCTGCTTTGTCAAGAGGAAATTCTGAGCTTTTGCAAATTGAATGAAAAATCCTGCCGTGACTCCTGGCTTTACACATGGGAGATGTTGTGATATACTCGACATATACCGCAAATCAGGAGGCGAGTATATGCCAAGACCGCAAAAACGTCGAAAGATCTGTAAGGAGCCTGCCTTTGCGCAGTTTTCTCCGGACAGCGCGCCGAAGGCGGATGCCGTCGTGCTGACGGTGGATGAATTTGAGGTCGTTCGTCTGGTCGATCTGGAAAAGCTGACCCACGAGATGTGCGCCGAACGGATGGAGATATCCCGGACAACCGTGACGGAAATTTACGAAAGCGCCCGGGAGAAGATCGCGGACTGCCTGGTCAACGGCAAACGGCTGGTGATCTCCGGCGGCAACTACCGGCTCTGCGAGGGAAAGACCTGCGGCTGCGGCTGTGGGTGTGCCGACTGCCGGTGCGGCTGCTGCCGTACAGAAAAATAAACGTCGGGAGGAAACCGTATGAACGAGCGTACCCAGCAGGCATACCTGTCCATACTCCAGGAGGAGCTGATCCTTGCGACCGGCTGTACGGAGCCGATCGCCATTGCCTATGCGGCGGCAGAGCTGCGCGAGCTTTTGGGCTGCCGTCCGGAGCGCGTCCGGGCGGAGGTCAGCGGAAACATTCTGAAGAACGTGAAAAGCGCCGTCGTGCCGAATACCGGCGGACTGAAGGGCATCGAGTCGGCCATTGCCGCCGGAATTGCCGCCGGAGCGGCGGGTAGGGGATTGCAGGTGATGGCGGAGGTGTCAGAGGAGCACACGGAAGAAATTCTGGAATATCTCCGCAAAACGCCGATCGAGGTCTGCTGCGCGGAGACGCCTTGCATTCTGGACATCCGCCTTTCCGGCTGGGCGGGCGAAAACAGCGCCTGTGTTCGGATCGCCAATAACCACACGAATCTCGTGTATAAGGCAAGAAACGATGAGATCCTGCTCGATCTGCCGGTCTCCGCGTCCGCGGAGGAGCGGCTGACGGATAAATCCTGCCTGAACGTTGAGGACATCGTGCGCTTTGCCGATACGGTCGATCCGGCGCTGCTGGAGCCGGTGCTGGAGCGGCAGATCCGGTATAATTCCGCCATCGCCGAGGAGGGCATCCGCGGCGGCTGGGGCGCCGAGATCGGCAGGATCCTGCTCGAGGGCGCCAACGGCGATATCCAGACGGAGGCGAAGGCCTATGCGGCGGCTGGCTCCGATGCCAGAATGAGCGGCTGCGAGATGCCGGTCGTGATCCTGTCCGGTTCCGGAAATCAGGGGATCACGGCCTCGCTGCCGGTGATCCGCTACGCCAAGCACCTCGGCGCGAGCCGGGAACAGCTTTTGCGGGCGCTGGCACTGTCCGACCTCATCACCATTCATCAGAAAACGGGCATCGGACGGCTCTCGGCCTATTGCGGCGCGATCTCCGCAGGCGTCGGCGCTGGCGCAGGCATCTGCTATTTGCAGGGCGGCGGCTATACGGCGGTCGCGCATACGGTGGTCAACGCGGTGGCGGTGCTGTCTGGAACGATCTGCGACGGCGCGAAGCCTTCCTGCGCAGCGAAGATCGCCGCTGCGGTGGACGCCGGAATCATGGGCTACCGGATGTATCTCCATGACCGTGAGTTCCGGCGCGGAGAGGGGATCGTCTCCGATTCGGTGGACAAGACCATCCGGAACGTCGGAATTCTTGCACAGCAGGGAATGCTTCAGACGGATCGGACCATTCTGGAGATCATGCAGCAAAAATAAGATACTGCTCAGGGAGCGCCGCAGCGAGCGGCGCTCCCTTTTTGCGCGTTTCACACCTGTGGGAGGCTTTGCATACAGTGGCGTGAGGGCTGTGCGCTGACACGGCCCGATCTTGAGGTGGAGGCAATTATGGCAGATCTCAACTCCTGTAATTCTTCTTATGATAACTGCGGGATCCCGCGTTATGAATACTGCTGTCCGAACGGCTGCTGCTTTTCGCAGACGCCGCAGCCGCCCGGCTGTCCGATCTTCCCGCCGACCTGCGGCGGGGGCGGTGTGACCGGCCCGACCGGCCCGACTGGTGCTACCGGCGCAACTGGCGCAACCGGCCCGACCGGCCCGACTGGTGCTACCGGCCCGACCGGCCCGACTGGTGCTACCGGCCCGACTGGCCCGACCGGCCCGACTGGTGCCACCGGCGCGACTGGTGCCACCGGCGCGACTGGCCCGACCGGCCCGACTGGTGCTACCGGCGCGACTGGCCCGACGGGAACCGTTACCCCGGCGGAGGCGGTCGCTGATCTGGCCGCGGACGCGAGCCTGCCGACGGTCATTACGAGCTTCAACGAGCTGCTTGGCTCCCTGCGGGAAGCGGGGCTTCTGGGATCCTGACAAAATGCGGCCCGGCGTTCCGTATGGACGCCGGGCCGGAAACGGAGGCGGCATGTATCGAATTTATGTATACGCGATCTGTAAAAATGAGGAGAAATTTGCGGAGCGCTGGGTAAGATCCATGCAGGAGGCGGACGGCATCTACGTTCTGGACACCGGCTCGACGGACGGAACGGCGGAGCGCCTGCGGGAGCTTGGCGCCCATGTGACGCAGGAGGCGGTCACGCCGTGGCGCTTCGACACGGCGCGAAACCGTTCGCTGGAGCTGGTACCGGAGGATGCGGATCTGTGCGTCTGCACCGATCTGGACGAGGTGTTCCGTCCCGGCTGGCGCACGGCCATGGAGCAGGCGCTGGCGGGCGGCGCGGAAAAGCTCCGCTATCGCTACACATGGAGCTTCCGTCCCGACGGGCGGGAGGGCGTCGTGTTCTGGATCGAGAAGGCACACGCGCGCTTCGGCTTCCGGTGGGCGCATCCGGTGCATGAGGTGCTGGAATGCACGAAGGGCGCATGCCGCACGGTGGACGCGGAAGGCGTTCAGCTCGACCATCATCCCGACCCGGAAAAGTCCCGCGGGCAGTATCTTCCGCTGCTGGAGCTTGCCGTGCAGGAGGCGCCGGAGGACGACCGCAACGCATTCTATCTCGGCAGAGAATACAGCTTTTACGGCCGGTGGAGCGACTGCGAACGGACACTCCGGCAGTATCTTCGGATGCCGTCCGCCGTGTGGGACGAGGAGCGCTGCGCGGCCATGCGCATCCTTGCGCAGGCATGTCTTGCGCAGGAAAGAACGGCAGAGGCGGAGCGGTGGCTCCTGCGTGCCTGCGCGGAAGCGCCGCAGCTCCGGGAGCCGTGGCTCAGCGCGGCCGGGCTGGCGCTTGAGCAGGAAAAGTGGGGCGGCGCGCTGTATTTTGCGGAGCGCGCGCTCGAGATCCCTGCGCGGAGCCGGAGCTATCTCAACGAGCCGGAGAGCTGGGGCGCAAGGCCCTATGATCTGGCGGCGCTGGCGGCCTACTATATGGGCCTGTATGCGACTGCGCTTTCCTACGGACGCGAGGCGCTGGCGCAAGAGCCGGAAAACGGGCGGCTGCGAAAAAATCTGGAATTCTACGAGGCGGCGGCCGCGAAGATGTGAGACGGAGGGGAAGCGCTGCTTTTTGCACATTTTCATGAAAATGACCGGAAATCTTAATATTTCTTTCCTTGATTTTCACTTTTGCGCACACTATAGTAAAGGCATAAAAAACAGGAAAATATAAGGAAACGCTTTACATGGAAAACGAAGAGAAAAGGATCGGCGCGGCGGAGCCTGCCGGACTCAGCAGCGGCGAGGTCTCCCGGCGCATCGAGCAGGGACTCGTCAACGAAACGAAGGGCTCGGCGGAGAAAACGACCGGCCAGATCATCAAGAGCAATCTCCTGACCTATTTCAACCTCATCTTTTTGCTGATCGCGGTCGTGCTTTGCCTGGTCGGCTCGTTCAAGAATCTGACGTTCCTGCCGCTGGTGATCGCAAACAGTCTGATCGGCATCGTGCAGGAGCTGCGCGCAAAGCAGATCCTCAACAAAATGAGCCTTCTGAACGCGCCGCATGCCGTTGTGCTGCGAAACGGCGTCCGGCAGAAGGTCAACGCCGAGGAGCTGGTGCAGGACGACGTAATCCTGCTTTCCGCGGGCGACCAGATCTGTGCGGACGCGGAGGTTCTTCAGGGAAGCGTACAGGTCAACGAAGCGCTTTTGACCGGCGAGGCGGATGAGATCGAAAAGACAGAGGGCGCAAGTCTGCTGTCCGGCAGCTTCGTCGTTTCCGGGCAGTGCTATGCGCGGCTCACGAAGGTCGGCGAGGAATCGTTCATTGCGAAGCTGACGAAGCAGGCCAAGGCGGTGGGCTCCGGCGAGCAGTCGGAGATGGTGCATTCCATCAACCGGATCGTCAAATGGGCCGGTATTGCGGTCATTCCGATCGGTGCGGTGCTGTTCTGCCAGAGCTATTTCCTCAATCAGGAGACCGTTCGCCGGAGCGTCGTATCGGCGGTCGCGGCGGTGCTTGGCATGATCCCCGAGGGACTCTATATGCTCACGACCATCGCGCTGGTGCTCAGCACCATCCGGCTGGCGCGGAAAAAGGTGCTGCTGCACGATATGCACAGCATCGAGGCGCTGGCGCGGGTCGATGTGCTGTGCGTCGATAAGACCGGCACGATCACGGAGCCGGAGATGCGCGTCTCCCGCGTGCAGCCGATGGACGAGGGCAGCGCCGAGACGTTCCATACGCGGCTCTGCGACTACGCCGCCGCTTCGATCGACAACAACGCCACCATGCTGGCGCTCAAGCAGTACGCGCAGCAGGAGCTGCAAAGAAGGCCACATACGGCGGAACGCGCCGTGGCAATGCAGCCGTTTTCCTCGAAGGAGAAATACGGAAGCGTGACGTTTGCGGACGGGCGGTATCTGCTCGGTGCGCCGGAGTTCGTCTTGCGGGAGGCCTATCCGGCGGTCGCGGAGACGCTCACACCGTATTCGGAGGCCGGAGGGCGCGTTCTGCTGCTGGCACGGGAGACGGAGAACGGAGCGCCGGAGGCGCTTGGCTTCGTGGTGCTCGAAAATCCCATCCGCGAGAACGCAAAGCAGACGTTTGCCTACTTTAAGGAGCAGGGCGTCACGGTCAAGGTGATCTCCGGCGACAATCCCGTCGCCGTATCGAGGATCGCTGCCGATGCCGGGATCGAAAACGCGGAACGGTGGCTGGATGCGTCGGCCGTCCACTCGGACGAACAGCTGGTACAGGCGGCGGAGAGCTATACGGTCTTTGGCCGCGTGACGCCGCAGCAGAAGCAGCTGCTGGTGCGCGCGCTTCAGGATGCCGGACATACGGTCGCCATGACCGGCGACGGCGTGAACGACATTCTGGCGATGAAGGACGCGGATTGCAGCGTGGCGATGGCGTCCGGCAGCGAGGCCGCCGCGCAGAGCGCGCAGGTCGTGCTGCTGGAATCGGATTTTGCGCGGATGCCCGAGGTCGTGCTCGAGGGGCGGCGCGTGGTCAATAACATCCAGCGCTCGGCAAGCCTGTTCCTCGTAAAGAATATCTTCTCGCTGATGATGGCCCTGTTCTCGGTCATCTTCATGCTCACCTATCCGCTGGAGCCGTCGCAGATCTCGCTGATCAGCGCGTTCACCATCGGCATTCCGGGCTTCCTTTTGGCGCTCGAGCCGAACAAGGAGCGGATACAGGGAAATTTCCTGCGGAATGTGCTGCTGAAGGCCCTTCCGGCGGGACTGACGGATGTGCTTGCGGTCGGTGCGCTGGTCGTCTGCGGAGAGGTGTTCTCGCTCCCGCAGGAGGACATTGCGACGGCGGCGACCATGCTGCTGGCGGTCGTCGGCTTCATGATCCTCGTTCAGATCAGCCGCCCGCTGAACGCGATGAAGTACGCCATTCTGATCGGCGACGCGCTGGGACTGATCCTGTGCGGCATTTTCCTGAATCAGCTGTTTGCGCTGAACGCCATGTCAGAGATCTGCGTGCTGCTGCTGATCGTGTTTGCGTTCGCGTCGGAGTCACTGTTCCGCAATTTGAGCCTGCTGGTGCGTTCGATCCAGAGCTGGCTGGAGAAGAAGCGGGAAAAGCGCCGCTCCTGATACAAAGAATGATCGCGCCCGGCCGGATATCCGGCCGGGCGCGATGCAGCCTTTGGGAGCGATCGCAGAGTACCGCTGTGTGCAGGACAGAGGCTTTCTCAGACAAAAAACCGGCAAGGCGCGTTTCCACCGGAGCACACACCAAAATCCGCTTGCAGGAAGCGGCGGGGCTTGGTATACTGAAAACAGAAAAAATTTCAAAGATGTGTGACCAAACGCCGCAAAAGGGTAGTAGAAAAGAAGAGAAAGAAAAGGAAACGGAGGTGGTCGGATGGAGGACGGCGAGATCGTGGCGCTGTACTGGCAGCGGAGTGAGCAGGCGATTGCCGAAACGCAGCACAAGTACGGCGGATACTGTTATTCGATCGCGAAAAACATTTTATGGAGCGCGGAGGACTCGGAGGAAACGGTCAGCGATACCTACATCGGCGCATGGAACGCCATGCCGCCGTCGCGGCCCGAGCAGCTGCGGACCTTCCTCGGAAAGATCACGCGGCGGCTGGCGCTGAAAAAGCTGCGCACGCAGACAGCGGAGAAGCGCGGCGGGGGAGAAACGCAGCTGGTGCTTGACGAGCTGGAGGGCTGCGTTCCGGCCGGTGCGGATGTGGAGATGCAGGTGGAGCTGCGGGAGCTTGTCCGGCGGATCGACGCCTTTTTGCAGACGATTTCGCGCGAGGAACGGCGGGTATTTCTCTGCCGCTACTGGTATTTTGATTCGATCACGGAGATCGCGGAGCGCTTTGGCTTTGGCCAGAGCAAGGTGAAAATGATGCTGCTGCGCACGAGAGGGAAGCTTCTGGCGCAGCTGGAAAGGGAGGAAATGATCGTATGAAGTCGGATAAATTGCAGGACGCCATCGGCGAGGTGAAGGACGAGTATATCGCCGACGCGCACCCGGCGGTCGCCGCGCCGCAGAAGAAAAACCGCCGCATCGTATGGGTCGCGGCTGCCGCCGCGCTGGCGCTTGTGTGCGGACTGGGCATCTACGCATTGGTTGGCGGAAGGAACGCCGGAGAGAGCGTGAAGCCGGGCTTCGCGACGCTTGAGGAGCCGAATGTCAAGCCGTCGAAGCCGGAAAAGCAGCCGGATACGCCGGAAAATGTACAGGGAGCGGACGATCCGGAGCAGGAGGAGATCGTCCTTCCGGAACCGCAGAAAATTGAGCTGCGCGAAGGCCCGACCGCAAGCGGCGAGGCCCCCGCGCGTCAGGTACTTCTAAGCTTTACATCGCCCGCGCAGCCGGTCACGGCCTCGCTGCCGCAGTATTCCGTGTCGGCGGACTTGAGCAGCCTTGTGAATCTCGATCAGTTCAACGGGCTTTCCGACGAAGCCAAGCAGAAGCTGGCACAGAACCTCTTTGTCGTCACAGGCAGGTACGGCAATGAATTTTTCGAGCTGTATGAGGATAACCGTTACTTCCAGATCCCGAATTTCGTGACGGTCGATTCCCTGATGCACACCTATCACCTGTATTTCAGCCTGCTCCTCAACCGGACGGAGAAAAATGAGCTGGCTCCGAAGCTGGCGGAGCTGAGCCGCGCGATGCTTGCGGCCAGCGAGAAGCAGTATGAGCAGCTGAAGGGCACGCAGTGGAAGGACGCCGCGCTGCGCAACGTGGTCTTTTTCTCCGTTGCGGCAAGCTTGCAGGAGCCGTCGATCCAGCTCCCGGACTATGCGGCGGATATGGCCGCGCAGGAGTGCAGCGCCATCTATGCTGCCTCCGGCATTGACATTTCGGAGCTGACGGGCGATTTCCTGGACTACAGCCAGTTCAAGCCGCGCGGCTACTATGAGGGCGACGAGACGCTCGAGCGCTACTTCCGCGCCATGATGTGGTACGGCCAGATCAACTTCACGCAGAAGAACGACAGCCTCAACCGCAGCGCGCTGCTGACGACACTGGCGATGCTGGACACGGACTTCGATACCTGGGAGAAGATCTACACCGTGACCTCCTTCTTTGCCGGAGCCAGTGACGACCTTGGCTATTATGAGTATGAGCCGGCCATCGAGGAGGCCTATGGCGGCATTCCCGGCGCGTACACGCTGGCGACCGACGAAAAGGCCTATGCGCGCTTTGTCGAGCTGGTCGGGCAGATGGATCCGCCCGCCATCAATTCCATCCCGGTCTGGGAGGGAACGGAGGACATTCCGGAGCTGAAAAAGGGCTTCCGATTTATGGGCCAGCGCTTCACGATCGACGCCTCCGTCATGCAGCAGCTGGTCTACAGCGCCGTCGATGAAAACAGCAGCGGCGAAAAGCGCCTCCTGCCGGATACACTCGATATGCCTGCGGCGCTCGGCTCGGATACGGCTCTGGACATCCTCACCCGGCAGGGCGAGACGGATTATCCGGGCTACAGCGAGAATATGGCGCAGCTGCGCCAGTCGATCCGCAATGCGCCCGAAGGGCTCTGGTCGGCAAGCCTCTATGCCAGCTGGCTGTATACGCTCAATCCGCTTCTGGAGGAGAAGAGCGCAGGTTATCCGTCCTTTATGAGAAGCAGCGAGTGGCAGAAAAAATCGCTCGAGAGCTACGCGGGCAGCTTTACGGAGCTGAAGCACGACACCGTGCTCTATTCCAAGCAGGTCATGGCGGAAATGGGCGGCGGCCCGCAGGAAAAGATTGACGACCGGGGCTATGTGGAGCCGGAGACGGAGGTCTACCGCCGGTTCCAGGAGCTGGCGCAGCAGACGATGGACGGTCTGGAGGGCTACGGAATGCTCTCTGCGGACGAGAAGGAAAATCTTTCGCGTCTGGAGGAGCTGGCGGCGAGCCTGCTGACCATCTCGGAGAAGGAGCTTCGCGGCGAGGTTCTGACGGACGAGGAATATGAGCTGATCCGCGCCTATGGCGGTACGCTGGAGCACCTCTGGGACGAGGCGGTCAAGGATAAGGCCGACAGCGAATGGTACGGCACGCAGGAAATGCCCTCCGCGCTGGTCACGGACATTGCGACCGACCCGAACGGTCGTGTCCTTCAGATCGCAACGGGCCGTCCGTCCGTCATTTATGTGATCGTGCCGGTGGACGGAACGCTCCGTCTGGCCACCGGAACGGTGTTCGACTTCTATCAGTTTGAGCAGCCGCTCTCCGACCGTATGACGGACACCGAATGGCGGCAGAGGATCGGTGTCTGGATGTCAGAGGAAGGCACCTACAACTGGAAGGCTGTTGTGGAAAAGCCGTGGTGGACAGCCAGCTACCGCGTGGAGCAGGACGGCTATAACGCGTACTGATGAAAAAACGCAGAGGCTGGCTGCTCGCAGCGGCAGGGCTTGCGGCCGTCATGGCTGCGGCGCTGACGCTGGCCTATCAGGGCAGAATGCTTCTGCCGCTGTGGATCCGATGGGAGAGCGCGCACATCTGCGGAGAAACAGCGGCGGAGCCGGATGAGATCCTGCTGCGCGGGCGGCGGGCGACCGTCTGCAAGGGCGGCGCTGCGGTCTGGCAGTCAGAGCGCGGCATCCGCGTTCAGGATGTCCTCTGGTGCGACATCGACCACGACGGGGATAAGGAACTGATGCTCCTGTGCTGGAAGCGCGGGAGATACGGCGAAAGCCGTCCGTTCTGGGTCGAGGAGGACGAAAAAAGCTGGTCGCAGCATATTTATATCTACGACTGGACAGAGGAGGGCATTCGCCCGATCTGGATGGCGTCGGATATCGGCATGGATGCCGAGCGCTGGCGCTTTGACGAGCGGGAGCGTCTGGTCATTACGGAGCGCAATGGGCGCGAAAGCGCTTGGGACTGGCTGACATGGGGCCTCAGTGCGCTCGGCAACCCGGTGCGGGCAGGATAAGACGGCGGAGCGCTGCGTTTGCAGCGCTCCGCTTTTGGCGTTATTTAGAGGGTGAGACTGGCGTTTCCGGCGCGGCCTCCGCTTCTGCTTCGGAGGGTGCAATGCATTCCGCTTCCGGCGCCGACTCCGCTTCCGGCGCTGCCGCGCCGTCCGACTGATACTGCGCGACGGCGGGGCCGCAGAGCGCCAGATACTTTTCCACGACCGCGCGCGGATGCAGAATTCTCGCCCGGTCGCCGAAGCCGGAGATCCATCCGAAGTAGATCGGGGAGACGGTGATCTCGGCGGTAAAAATGAAATGCTCCGGCCCGTCCGGGATCAGCAGAACATCTCGCCCGAAGCGGTCAATGACGACGCCAGCCAGCGAATTGTGAAAGCGCATCTTGACCGGCTCTGTCTCGCCGGAAAACATACCGAAAACGCTCCGGCCATATCTGGAAACGTCCAGATTCCGCGTCTGCGCGTCGCTGTAGCGCGGCTTGGCGGTCTCCGTGATGTGCGTCATTTTGTCCACACGGTAGTGCGTGATGCCGTGGCGCTCCGAATGCGCGATCAGATAGTAATTCTGATCGTCCCAGCACAGGGCGTAGGGGCTGGCGGCATAGGTGCGGTCGCGGTAATGGCGCTCACGGTCAACGCCCCAGTCAAAGTAGCGGAAGGTGATCTGGGAGTTGTGCGCGATGGCGTCGTGGATGCGGTCCACGTTATAGTAGATGCTCTCGTTCATGGTCTTGACGCGGCCGGAGACTGTGACCTGCCGGCGGAGGCTGCCCGCGTCATGACGGCTGGCGAGAGCCTCCAGCTTGGAGATCAGCTCCATAGACTTGCGCTTTGTCAGAAAGCGCGAGGCCTGCACCGCGTCCACCAAAAGCTTCAGCTCCGGAAGCTCAAAGGCGCGGGAGGCGAGGAAGAAACCGCCGCCGCGGCCGCGCCTCGTGCAGATATCCATGCCGAAGTCCTGCAGGCAGGCAATGTCGCTGTAGATGCTTTTACGCTCGGCCTGAATGCCCCTTTCCGCGAGGTATTCCAGAATGTACTGGGTGGAGAGCGGGTGATTTTCGTCGCTTTGCTGTTCGAGCAGCTCCCGCAGATAGAGAAGCTTCCGCTTCTGATCGTCGGATCTCGCCATGTGCGTTCCCTCCTTTTTGTCCATTTTATCGGACTTTACAGAAAAATGCAAGCTGGATTGCGATGCAAACGGCTTATGCGTCTGCATAGCGGACTTTTTCCGGTCATAAGGAATTCTTAATTTGAAGATTCTCGCGGCCTGTGCTATAATTTAAACCACGATAGGAGGAACGCCATGCTTTATCTGGGATGCCATCTTTCGGCCTCCGGCGGCTACGCCGCCATGTGCCGCACAGCGCGCTCGATCGGCGCGAATACCTTCCAGTTCTTTACGCGCAACCCACGCGGCGGCGCGGCAAAGGCCATCGATCCTGCGGACGCGCAGACGCTCGTCCATGCGCAGGAGACGGGCGAGCTTGGACAGGTCGTGGCACACGCGCCCTATACGGTCAATCCTTGCTCAGCCGAGGAGAAAACGCGCGAATTCGCGGTGCAGACGCTTGCGGACGACCTGCGGCGTTTGGAGCTTACGCCGGGGAACTACTACAATTTCCATCCGGGCAGCCATGTCGGACAGGGCGTGGAGGCCGGGATCACATGGATCGCCGCTGCGCTCAACAAGGTGATGTTCGACGGTCAGCAGACGACGGTGCTGCTGGAGACCATGTCCGGCAAGGGCAGCGAGGTCGGCGGCCGGTTTGAAGAGCTGCGCGAGATCCTTGACCGCTGCGAGAGGCCGGAACGGCTCGGCGTCTGTCTCGACACCTGTCACGTCCACGACGCGGGCTACGATCTTGTCAACGATCTCGACGGCGTGCTGACGGAGTTTGACCGCGTGATCGGATTATCCAGACTCCGCGCGCTGCACATCAACGACAGCAAGAATCCCTGCGGCGCACATAAGGATCGCCACGAGGTGATCGGCGGCGGGTACATCGGGCTGGAGGCACTGCGGCGGGTGGTATGGCACCCGGCGCTGGCGGGCCTGCCGATGGTGCTCGAGACACCGAATGAGCTGAGCGGCTACGCCGCCGAGATACGCCTTTTGCGCGAAAATGTGAACACATTGTAAAGAAAAGGCACATTTTCTTGAAGATCCTGGTTTCCTGTGTTACGTTTGAATGAGAAACAATGGGAGGAAAGCATATGAAAAACGACACGAACCGTCCGTACCGGGACAAGCCGTATTTCCGATGGGGGATCACCGCCCTGGTCGTCATCATCATCAGCATCCTGCTGGTCGTGATCTTTACGGACATTCCGGGCTTCTTTTCCATGCTGAACGGCTTCGGGGCGATTTTGTCGCCGCTGATCTACGGCGTCGTGTTCGCGTTCCTGCTCAATCCGCTCGTGAAATTCGTCGATACGCGGCTGGCGCCCGCGCTGGAAAAGAAAAAGGCAAAGAATCCGAAGGCGCGCTATTCTCCGCAGAAGCTCAGCCGCGCGGCGGGCATCGTGTTCGCGCTGGTCATTGCCGGACTTGTCGTGTATGCGTTTTTCTCCATGCTGCTGCCGCAGCTGTATGACAGCGTGGCGGGTATCGTCAACAACGCCGAGACCTATTACAGAAGCATTGAGAAATGGGTCAACAACCTGCTCAACGACAACCCGGAGATCCAGAATTATGTGGAAATGGGCCTCGACGAGATCTACAACTTCCTGCGCAACTGGGTCAGCACGAGCCTGCTGAGCGACATGCAGAAGCTCCTGACCACGCTGACCACGTCCGTGGTCGCGGTCGTCAAGAGCGTGGCGAATCTGCTCATCGGCCTTGTGGCGTCGGTCTACATGCTCTGGTCGAAGGACGTTTTTCAGGCGCAGGCCAAGAAGCTGATCGTCGCGGTGTTCCGGCCCTCGGCGGCAGACCATCTGTTCTACCTTGGCCGCGAGACGAACAAGATCTTCAACGGCTTCGTGATCGGCAAGATCATCGACTCGCTCATCATCGGCTTTTTGTGCTACTTCGGAATGCTCATCCTCCGGTTGCCGTATCCGGTGCTGGTGGCGACGGTGGTCGGCGTGACCAACGTCATCCCGTTCTTCGGGCCGATCATCGGCGCGGTGCCGTGCGGATTCCTGATTTTGCTGGTCAATCCGCTGCAATGCTTCTACTTTGTGATCTTTGTGATCTGCCTCCAGCAGCTTGACGGCAACGTCATCGGCCCCAAGATCCTCGGCAACACCATCGGCATTTCCGGCTTCTGGGTGTTGGTGTCCATCACGGTCGCGGCGGGCCTCTTCGGCTTTGCGGGGATGCTGCTGGGTGTGCCGGTGTTTGCGATCATCTATATGCTCATCTCCGATTCGGTCAATCTGTTGCTCAAAAAGAAGGGCGATACGACTGCGACCGATGCGTATTACGCCATCGAGCGCGTATCCGATCTGGAGCAGGGGAGCGCCGTCCCTGTAGAGGAAGCGCCTGCTGCTGCGGAGACTCCCATCGAGGCGGAAAAGGCTTCGCAGGAGGAAGCGTCCGCCCCGCAGGATGCTGCGGAGACGCAAAAGAAATAATGACGTTCCGGACCCCTCACGGCCGTGAGGGGTCTTTCGGAAAATGGCCCGCAAGAATGCGGGGAGGAATGCGAGATGCTGGCAATTCAGACTTTTTTTGAAAATCTGTCCGGGATCGGCTTCGCCGCGATCTACAGCGACGTTCTGCGGTATATCCTGCCGCTGCTGGCGCTGCTGATCCTGTGGCGCTGCGGGCGGTCGCTGCTGACCTTCCGGCGGGAGCCGGAGGTGTGGGCGTGGCTTGCCGCGCCCTCCGGCGAGAAGATCCCTGTGACGCACTGGGAGAGCCTTGTCGGGCGCTCGGCCAGCTGCGACGTGGTGCTCGACTATCCGACCATATCCCGCCGTCATGCCGTCCTGACGCGCTATGACGACGGCAGCTGGAGCGTTTCCGACATCGGCTCCAAGGGCGGTATCCGCGTCAACGGCGCGGATACGGACATGTGTGCCGTCGGCTTTGGCGACGTGATCTCGCTGGGCGGCGTGGACTTTACGCTCGTTCCCATCACGAAGGAGCAGGAGCGGATTCAGGCCTCCGTCCGCACACGCGCCGGCAAGGAAATCAGTCCGACGCTGTCGCTGCTGCTTCTGTCGGTGTTTCAGGTGCTGGCGTGTCTGCAGCTGATGCTGCATTGTGAGCAGATCGGCAGGATCGCTGCCTCCTTTGGCATTCTGCTTGTGATGGAGTGGGCGCTTTTCCTGCTGCTGCGGCTGATGCGCCGGAGCGGCTTCGACGTGGAGACAGTCGCGCTGTTCCTGACGACGCTGGGCGTCTGTGTGGTCGCGTCCTCCGACCCGGACGCACTCAAAAAGGAAATGATCGCGCTTGGGGCCGGGATCGCGGTGTTCCTGATCCTCGGCTGGTTCCTGCGCGATCTGGAGCGGGCGAAGAAGCTCCGCTATCTGGCGGCGGCCGCGGGCATTGCGCTGCTGGTGTTCAACCTGCTCTTCGGCGTGGAAAAATACGGCGCGAAGAACTGGGTCGAGCTTGGCCCGATCTCCTTCCAGCCGTCGGAGCTGGTCAAGCTCTGCTTCATCTTTGCGGGCGCGTCCACGCTGCAAAGGCTCATGACGCGGCGGAATCTGTTCCTGTACATCGTTTATTCGGCGGCGATCTGCGGCTGCCTTGCGCTCATCAACGACTTCGGAACGGCCATCATCTTCTTTGTGACCTTCCTCGTGACGGCGTTCATGCGCTCGGGCGATTTTGCGACCATCGGCCTTGCCTGCGCGGGAACGGCCTTCGCGGGTGTTCTGGTGCTGCGCTTCAAGCCCTATGCGCTGCGGCGGTTTTCGACCTGGCGGCATGTGTGGGAGTATGCGCTGACGAGCGGCTACTCCCAGACGCGCGCCATGATGTGCATTGCCTCCGGCGGCCTGTTCGGCCTCGGCGGCGGAAGAGGCTGGCTCAAATATGTCGCGGCGGCGGACACCGACCTTGTTTTTGCGTTCGTCGCGGAGGAGTGGGGCCTGCTGATCGCGCTGATGCTGGTCGCGGCCATCGTGCTGCTGGCGGCGTTCGTGGTACGCTCCGCGCCTGTGGAGCGCAGCAGCTTCTATTCCATCAGCGCGGCCTCCGCCGTGACGATCATGCTCGTGCAGACGCTGCTGAATGTGTTCGGAACGGTGGACATCCTGCCGCTGACCGGCGTTACGTTCCCATTCGTTTCCAACGGCGGCTCGAGTATGCTCTGCGTGTGGGGCCTGCTCGCCTTTATCAAGGCGGCGGACACGCGGCAGAACGCCAGCTTCTCCGTGAAGCTGCCCGGAAGGGAGGATTAAGGCATGAAAAAGCTTGCTCTGCGGGCCTATTTTGCGCTGGCGCTGGCGGCGGTCCTTGCCATCGGCGCGTTTGCGTTTACGATCAGCTATTTTGTAAAGGCGGACGACTGGGTCATGTTCTCCGGCAGCCCGCATGTCTATTCCGGTGCAAATCTCAGCGTCGGCTATGTGGACGACCGGGACGGGACGCGCCTGCTCGACGCGACGGACGGCAGAACGTATTCGGACGACGCGCAGACGCGCGCGGCTACCATGCATCTGCTCGGCGACCGGTACGGCTACATCTATGCGCCGCTGCTTGGCAACTTTGCCGATAAAATGATCGGCTACGATAAGATCAACGGCCTGTATACGCTCCGTGAGGAGTACAGCACCGCACAGCTCTCCATCAGCGCAGAGGTGCAGAAGGCCGCACTGGAGGCGCTGAACGGGCGGCGCGGCACCATCGGCGTCTACAACTACCAGACCGGCGAAATTCTCTGCGCCGTGACCTCGCCGAGCTACGACCCGGACAATATGCCGGATGTAGACAGCGACACGACGGGCGTGTATACGGGCGTGTATCTCAACCGCTTTTTTGACGTGACGTATACGCCCGGCTCCATTTTTAAGCTCGTGACCGCAGCGGCGGCCATCGAGAATATTCCGGATATCGATTCGCAGAGCTTCCAGTGTAACGGCTCAAGCATCATCGGCGGGCAGAAGATCGTCTGCGAGGGCGTCCATGGAACGATTGATTTCAAGAACGGTCTCGCGCACTCCTGCAACAATGTTTTCGGTGATATCGCCGTGCAGGTCGGCGGAAAAACGCTGGAGCGCTACGCGAAAAAGGCGGGCCTGACGGAAGCGCTGAGCTGCGACGGCTATACGACCGCGAAGGGAAGCGTCGATCTGAGCGGTGCGGACGACGGTGACGTGGCATGGGCCGGGATCGGGCAGTACACCGATCAGGTCAGCGCCTATGCCTTTATGCGCTTTATGGGCGTGATCGGGGGCGGCGGTGAGGCGGCGGAGCCGTATCTGATGGCGTCGATCCAGAAGGGCGAAAAAACGACGTATACGGCAAAGCGCAGCTCCACGGGCCGTATTCTCGAGGAGACGACGGCGAAAAAGCTCACGGAAATGATGCGCTATAATGTCGAAAATATCTATGGCGCGTGGCAGTTCGGCGATCTGAACGTCTGCGCCAAATCCGGCACCGCCGAGCAGGAGGGGCAGGTCGCCAACGCGATGTTCGCGGGCTTCGTGCAGGATGCGGACTGCCCGCTGGCGTTCGTTGTGTTCATCGAGAACGGTGGCAGCGGCAGCGCGGCGGCTGCGCCGGTCGCGGCGCAGGTGCTGAAGGCCTGCGCGGCGGAGATCAAGAAATAATTGCAAGGTGACTACGCTCGACCTCAATGAAAGCAAAAAACGCTGCCGCACTTACAAGTTTGCTTCGTAAGTGCGGCAGCCGTATCTAATGAATTATCGTTTGTTATTGTATGCAGTCTGTTTGCCTGAGAAGGTCCATAACATCGATCGTGTTAAGAGTGTCCATTTCTCCATACGAAACAAAATGGATCACATATACGTCTCCGGCTTGGAACACGTTTGCCGAAACATTGGGCGGCAAAAGGTCCAGAGGTATTTCAATCTGCTTTTTGGCGTTTCTGCCAGCATAGACTTTGTGTACTTCAGAATCAAATCTTGTCCGGTCTTCTACATCATATCGCCTGATACTTGCAAAGCGCATCCAGCCCATTGTTATGTACTCGGTATCCGAATTTGGACCAAAAACCTCGTCTGTCACATGCCATAGACCGATGTTGTTTTTTGTTAAAAGTAATATTTTTACCATACGATCAGGCATGTATTGGAATACAACTCTGTATTCGCTGCCATTGTCATCAATACCGGTATGAATATATTGGATATCGTTTTCGTTGAGGCCTGATTCACTTAGAGCTATTCTAAAGCTATTATGGTAAACAATAAGAAAAGTAATTAATATCAGAGCGAGTAAAAGAAGGAGAAGCAATCCGAATGTACGTTTTCTCATAAGGTACCTCATGGCTCGCAGTGCGAAGGGAACGCAGGGTAACAAGGATAGATTTTTTCAATTCTATTAGCTTCCGGAGCGGTGATATCAATAGAGTCTATGATGCTACCTCCAATCGAATACAGTGTCAGATATTTTATATTATCTGCTACTTAACTGTAGCATAAATAAGCGAACTGAACAATTGCTTTTTATGGATGATTGTAAATTTATTGTAAATAAACTCTAAGCTATTTTATGAAGGCGGACGACTGGGTCATGTTCTCCGCCAGTCCGCATGTCTATTCCGGCGCAAATCTCAGCGTCGGCTATTTGGACGACCGGGACGCGCCTGTTTGACGCGACGGACGGCAGAACGTATTCGGACGACGCGCAGACGCGCGCGGCCACCATGCATCTGCTCGGCGACCGGTACGGCCACATTGAGAACGGCGGCCGCGCCGGTCGCGGCGCAGGTTTTGAAAGCCTGCGCGGCGGAGATCAAGAAATAATTGCAGAAACACTTGACAATCGGGCTCATTTTGTGTATGATAACTGAGCTGTTTCGGAGTGACAGAGACAGCGGATACCATGGAGTGGTATCGAAGCGGTCATAACGAGCACGACTGGAAATCGTGTGACGGTCAAAAGCCGTCCGAGGGTTCGAATCCCTCCCACTCCGCCATAAAAGCACCGAGAGCATAAGCTTTCGGTGCTTTTACTATATCTTTTACGCGAGAATAAATACCGCATAATAGAAATGCATAACGCTCTGCTAATACGGATGCTAATATAGCTTTTTCAGAAGCGTATTCATTTTACTTGTTGCGCCCTCCTGCATATCCGTCAGAACGTGCGAATATGTGTCCATTGTAATCCCGATGGAAGAATGTCCGAGCATGGCAGAGACGATTTTTGCAGGCACGGCATTTTGCAGCATGCTTTTCAATATTTGTGCGATTTCCGTTGATGGTGTTCGGTGCAAGCTTCGGTTCGCAGTAAACTTTCAGCCAGTAATTCAGATAGCCTGCGACCGTTGAACGAGAAAGATTATTTGAAAATGAATTTTCAACCATGTCAATCCGGGTTCGTAAAACGCGCTGTGCTTCTTTTTTAGCAGGAAAGCCGCTTTCCCATCTTTGAAGCCATTACCATCAACGCGCGGTCGACTCCATAAAACGAGGTTTCTGCTGGTTCACATCGTAATACACGACCGATAGCGGGCTGCCCTCATATGCGAAAAAACTTTGTCTATTTTTCAAAAAACATCCCCCGGGGGAGCTTCACAATCAAAAAATGCTTTGATAGGATAAAGGCACAGTTCATACACTCCCAATCCTCGAATGCAAAAACGGTATCGCGCTATCTTGGGGAAGAAGTAGCGTGATGCCGTTTTTGCAGCAAATTCGAGCATGAAGAAACAGCACTGGAAGCAAGTACAAATGAAAGGTGAAAGATGATGAAAAAGACAACTCGCTACCTCGCGGCGCTGCTTGCCGCGCTGATGCTGCTTGGACTGTGCGCTTGCAGCGCACAACAAACGCCAGCCGAAACGACGGATACACCGGCTGCAACGAATGAAACAGCTTCAGCCACGAAAACGGAAGAAATCAGCACCGAACCTGAAACCACGGATGCAGAAGCCGCCACCCGGACGATCACCGATGGGAATGGCCGCGAAGTGGAAATTCCGCAGACGGTTGAAAGTATTGTTTGCGTTGGCGTCGGCGCGCTGCGCTACTCCTGCTATATGCAGGCACAGGACTTGGTTGTCGGCGTTGAGGATTACGAAACCAAGGCCGGAATGTCTCGCCTTTATAACTATGTGAACTTTGATAAGTTCGGCACGTTGCCGGTAACCGGAACGAACGGTGAACCGTTTGTCGAGGAAATCATCCATGTTGGTCCGCAGGTCATAGTTATGTCCTCGTATGCAAACGTTGACCCCGACGAGCTGCAAAATAAGACCGGGATTCCAGTTGTTATGGTTCCCGGCAGCGATACGACCCTTGATGATAAAGCGTATGAAACGCTGCGGATTCTTGGCGAGCTATACGGCAAGGAAGATCGCGCCGAAGAACTGACAACCTATCTGCATGGGATCGAAGACGATCTTGCTGCCCGTACAGAGGGTGTTGCAGAGGAAGAAAAACCCTCTGTCTACGTTTGCGGCGTATCCTTTAAGGGCGCACACGGCTTCGAGGGTACAGAAGCGTTCTATGGCCCGTTTGAGCTGATTCACGCGAATAACCTTGCCAATACGACCGGTCAGACCGGCGCATTTGACATTGACACGGAGCAGGTTCTTGCATGGGACCCGGATGTGATCTTCGTTGACTTTAACGGCATGGATTTAATCAAGGAAGATTATGCAACGAACGCAGATTTCTATAACAGCCTGACTGCTGTGAAAGAGGGACGTGTCTACTCGCAGATTTCGTTCCGCTCCAGCGCGTCGAATCTGGAAACCGCGCTGGCCGATGCGTATTATGGCGCAACCATTCTCTATCCGGAGCAGTTTGCGGATGTGGATGTCGAAGCAAAAACCGGAGAAATCTTTGAAATGCTGCTGGGCAGCAACCCTTATCAGGACTTAAAGGATGCTGGCTATGAATTCAGACCTGTCACAATCGGCGAATAACGATCCGGGCACAGCCTATCGCCGAAATCAAGTCAAAAGCTGCTGCTTTCTTGGAATACTGTTTCTCAGTCTGCTGATTGCGCTTGTGCTGTCCTTGCGGGCAGGCTCTTACAATACACCGATTGCAGAGCTGGTAAAAGGTGTTTTTGGAAAAGCAGCCGACGATAAAATCAACCTTGTCGTTCGCAACAATCGTTTGCCCCGTATCTGCACGGCACTGATTGCGGGTGCTGGTCTGGGACTTGCCGGTTGTGTGATGCAGGCGATTCTCCGCAATCCGCTTGCATCTGCGTCCACGTTGGGTGTTTCACAGGGTGCCGGCTTTGGCGCGGCGTTTGCGATTATTGTACTGAACATGGGCGCGGTAGGAAACCTCGGCAGCGTTGCGATTCCGTTGTGCGCGTTCGTCGGCAGTATGGCCGTTGCACTGGTCATTTTGGGTCTGAGCCGATTTCGTCAGGTTTCCACACAGGGAATTGTCCTTGCAGGCACGGCGATCAGCGCCATGTTTTCCGGTGCAACAACGTTAATGCAGTATTTCGCAGATGAAATTCAGCTTAATACGCTGGTTTTCTGGACGTTTGGCAGTCTTGGCAACACGAACTGGGGAGACGTTGGAAAAATGCTGATCGTGCTTGTTGGCGTCTCTTCCTGCTTCTTCCTGCACCGTTGGGATTATAATGCGCTGTTGAGCGGCGAGGAAACAGCCGTCAGTTTGGGAATTAACGTGAAGCGGCTTACACTTTCCAATATGGTGCTCTGCTGCCTGCTTTCCTCGGTGATCGTGTCCTACATCGGTCTGATCAACTTTATCGGCTTGATTGCGCCGCATATTGTCCGCTTGGTTGTTGGCAACAACCACGTCTATCTGCTGCCCGGCTCTGCGATGGCGGGCGCACTCATTCTGCTGCTGGGCGATCTGTTTGCGCGTGTTGTCATCAGCCCGATTATCCTGCCGATCGGCGCAATTACCTCGTTCCTTGGCGGCCCGATGTTCCTCTATCTCCTGTTCAAAGGAGGAGATCGGAAATGCTGAGCGTTGAAAATCTTACCTACCACTACAAAGGCGGACCAGCGGTTCTCAAGGACGTGACCTTCAATGTGAACGCAGGAGAGTTCCTGGCGATTCTGGGTAACAACGGCGTTGGAAAAAGCACGATGCTGAAGTGTTTTAACAAAATTCTTACACCAGACGATGGAAAAATCATACTGGATGATGAAAATCTCCTGCAAATGAATGCCAGACAGGTCGCGCAGCGCGTAGCGTTTGTTGCGCAGAGCGTGCCAAGCATCCAAATGACGGTTCACGACATGGTCATGCTGGGACGAAGGCCCTATATGAAATGGGGATTTACGGAAGACGATCATCAGATCGTCCATCATGCAATGGCCGAGCTTCAGATTGAACCGCTGCGTGGGCGTTTTCTCAATGAACTGTCCGGCGGTGAACGGCAAAAGGTGATGCTGGCGCGTGCGCTGGCGCAGCAGCCGAAGCTCCTGCTGCTCGATGAGCCGACGAGCAGTTTGGATATTCAAAATCAGTATCAGGTTTTGCAGATCGTCCGGAATATTTGCCATGAACAGCATTTGACGGCGATTGTCGTGATTCACGACCTGAACCTTGCGCTGCGGTTTTGTGACCGATTCGTTCTGTTGCGTCAGGGCGGTGTCTACGCCTGCGGCGGAAAAGACGTTCTGGACAGAGATGCGCTGCGGGATGTGTACCATGTGGATGCAGAGGTCGTAGCGGTTCAAAAACAGAGTATTGTCCTTGTCGATGAAGAGGACGCAACACGTTCATAAAAAAGGAGAAACAATATGGCACATAAATTGGATTCAGAAAAAAGACTCTGGGAAAAGGCCGCAGCCTTTCACGGCCATGTATGCCCCGGCCTGACGATCGGCTACCGGGCGGCGCTGTACGCGATGGATCTGTTGGGACTGACGTTTTCGGACGATGAACAGGTCGTATGCATTACGGAAAATGATGCCTGCGGCGTTGATGCGATTCAAGCAATTCTTGGATGCAGCATCGGAAAGGGCAATTTACTGTTCCATATGCGCGGCAAACAGGCATTTTCGTTCTACAATCGGAAAAACGGAAAGTCTGTCCGCCTTGTCCTGAAAGCAAAGCCGCGCGACATGACGCGGGAAGAAACGTTCGACTATTATCAAAGCTGCGCAGATGATGAAATGTTTGATGTCAAGGAAACCAAAATCCAGCTGCCGGAACAGGCCAGAATTTTTGATTCCTATGTCTGTGATTGCTGTGGTGAGACAACCGGTGCAAACTGGATTCGGCTGTCCGGTGACAAAAAGCTGTGTTTGGACTGCTATGAGACGTATGACCGATTTGACGTTTAAACGTTTTTCGGTTGACCACAAATATGACCCTTTACAGCTTGGACAGGCAATAAAACAATAGGCTGACTGATGCGAAATTCTACGGATTCTGAACGTAAAATTACGGATTTATACGAAAAATGTTTCTAAAAACGTGATTGCCAGACTTCGAATCCACCTTCTCCACCAAAACGCCTGATATTCTTTGAATATCAGGCGTTTTTGCAACTATTTTTGGATTTCTGATTTTCTAGGGTGTTTTTCAGGCATCAACCCAGCAGAATTTTTCCTATAAATGTATATACCATTTTAGGGAACGCACTTCGTGAAAACCTGTGAAATCCGGCTTGACCCACACCGTGACCCACACGGCGAATAAATTGCTCCCCAAGTCAAGGACAAAATAAGGTGACCCATTCCGCTAGCATGGATATCTGCCGGTTGTCAGATACCGGTAATACTCGTTCGGCGAGAGCTTTGCCAGATCCCACTGGTATCTGTCGT
>OMER01000510.1_pt1 | contig 26294 bp, 18 predicted proteins | sample 1645431 | NCBI WGS metagenome assembly OMER01 (sample SAMEA103958144, study PRJEB25191) | human gut metagenome | reverse complement strand
CCTTGGAAGTATAACAGAAGAAAGTTTTAATAACCTTGTGTCTCAAGGGTATTATTTATATAGTTTACAATCGGGCAGCGGAGAGGTTAAAGGAATTTTGGTTGTTAGTAATAATGGAGATATTCTGCAAATTCGCTATGAATTTAACGGCATATACATTCGTTCTCGTACAGACGAAGGCTGGGAAGAATGGGGGTGATGCGTTCGTAAGCAAACTTCGGAAACATATTGATAACGATACGATATATTGGGACGAATCTAAGCAAGTAATTAAATCCAAGGGGGGGGGGCATACAGACTATTTCCATACGGGTATCTATAAATCCAGCTAATATTGGACAATGTACAATTTCTGCCACAGGAGATACCGTAAGTATAGTAGAGTCAGAAGATAAAAGTAACTACTATATTATAGCCACTAAGACAGGAACCGTTACTATTAAGGTTATTCCTAAAGACGGATATCAGGTACAAAAATTAAACGTAGACCAAGTAAGTCAAGGCTCCGTATCAGAATATACCTTTGAAAATTTGGCTTCTGATCATACCATGTATGTGTGGATGGAGGAAATGTTGGTGCAAACCGACACGGACTTCCTCATCCGCAGTGACAAACCATCCGTTTATTATTCGGGACTTGGAGAATGTATTGCCGCAATTAAAGAGGATTATCCGGATAAACTCACAAAGGATATTATGATTTCCTGTGTAAAGAAAGCTATGGAAATCCGCGGATCACAATGGAACTCAACTTATGGAATCTGGACATCCACTCTGTTAGATTGGAATAAAGACAGCCTTTATACTTTGACTATCAATGGCAACGATTTATACACCATCAATTGCAGATGGTTGGGTGGATTGTTGTTTGAGAATGTGGATAATTTGTTTATTAAAGGCGTTTCCATGCTTAATTACTGTAACTTCTCTGGTGCTTCTTCTCCGGAAGAACTTGCGGCTATTATGGTACGTAGCAATGACGCTACGGACAAGGTTAAGAATGTGGCTCTGCATAACTGTAAGTTCAATGGCTACTATACGGACAGTTCCGGAAAACAGTGGCACACATGGTATTGTTTGAGATTAAAAAATGTCTCTAATGCACTAATAGACTCCTGTAATTTTGATAGAGCTTCTTCGGTGGTAGTATATATGAATGGGATAGATAGTGCAGAAATAAACCGTTCTTATCTTAAAGGAGATTACTACATAAACGCTGGTGGATTAGGTCACGCAAATGTATTGTCTATTTCTGGAAATAATGCTTATTTGAAATTGGCGGATAATACTATTGACGGCACAGGCATGATTGAATACGCATGTTCTATCGGCGGAGTCAGTGAATTTGATTTGGTTAGAAATACAATTAAAAATTGTGCAGGACAGCCTTTCAATATTTCTGGAGATATGCAGCGCTTCAATATAAAAAGTAATCTGTTCCATTCCAATATTACAGGTGGTCAGTATCTTTACGTCAGAAGAATATTTGGTTGTTCAGGCATTAAAGAACTCAATGTTGACAATAACACAGTCTACTTTAATGGTGAGTTTTCAGCATCTCAAGAGTTTTTATCGGGTAATTTTGAGAAGCTGACAAATTACAATAATATCTTTATTAATAAATTAGGAAAAGCGTATGTTGCTTTCCTCAACAGTGTTGGTGTGAAAGAATATCTTTCAGGTAACAATATCTATGCTTCTGCATTTTGGAATAATAACCCATCGGAAAGGTTTATTAATTTTTCTCCGGTAAAAGCTGAGATTAATGAAGGTGATTATTTGGACTTTTCTTTTGAAACAAGAAAATTGGCAGAATATAAAAATCGGGGTTACGAGGCAGATTCAACCGCATTGAGTAATACCGATAATATACTGAACATTGACGAAGGAGGTACGGACTACAAACTACTGGAATCATTAAAAAATATCTATCTATCAAATAAAGAATACGCACCAGAGTTTGATATAGATTATTTGCGCGCATCTGCTAACAATGTGTCTCTGGGTGCATATAACCTATTTGGCGAACAATGGGATGAAACGACAGATGCCAGTACAGGGTATGAAGGTACTAATATAGCAGACCTTGAAACGTTTAGTAATTCTATTGTTTACATAGTTCCTACGGATGATATTATAACTATAAGAGTTAATTCCAAGAATAGAAATCTTTTCATCAAGTCTCTGTTTACCTCAGATAATGGACACTCGTTCATCCGCTTTGGTCAAATAGTCACAGCATCTTTGCAATGTACATATAATGAGGAAACAGGTATGTACGTAGAAGATAACAATTACACGTTGAACATTAAAGAAGAAAGTTATGAGTAATCAGGAATATGTAAATAAGCTAATTGGTGGTATTGGACGTGTTAAATTAGCAACGAAGGTTAGCAACGCTTTTCCGCTTGTAGGTGAAACGGTTACTTTGGAAGCGGTGACAAAATGGGCACAAAAGATGTATTTTACAAAAAGAAGTACCTCTGACACTTCCGTTTCTACCGCAGAAACGATTGATAATACTTCGCAGAATACTTCGGTTACAGTTCCCGTGAGTACTGAGGGCGATTTAAGGCAAGAGGTACGGGCAGTAAATTATCGTAATGCGGAAGAATTGTTTTCCGCTTCATTGATACGTTACCTGTATGCAATGCAGAATCAGATACTTCCTTATCACGATGTCGGTGTGTCCTCAGAAATAAGCCGTACAGACCAGAATTTCACGATAAATATAATGTCGGATAATGGTTATGATTTATCACGTGAGCATACGCTTGAAGTGTTTATTCTGAAAGAAAACGGAGATAGCGGTGTTCCTGAGGATGTTATTGCTCATCGCACACAAGCTGATTTCACTCTTACAGGTGGGGTATTGACTTCTACAGAAATAAATATTTCATCCAGAGGAATCTATGATGTGGAAACACGGTATTATGATACGGGTACTCAGAAGACTATCAGTAAGCGCATTAATAAACTAATAACCATTACTCCCCGTTTGGCTGCTAAACCATCGGAAGGACAGTCACCGAAAATGAGCATTGAATCTAACGGATATCCCGATGCAAAGATTGATGTTTATGAAACCGGAGTAAACGATTGCTATATGGTTTTTACTATTCCGGACACAAACTATTATAAAGATATTAATATTGACAGTCTTCCATCAGGATATGATGCTTACACTCTTGTACTGAAAAAAGCTGTGGAAAACGGAACTTCTCGTATAAGAATTGCTTGCACTGAAATTAAGGGTAATCCGCAACAAAATCCTTCCCCGCAATTTTCTGAGAATAATCCGTTGGTGGTAACTATTGACCAGAACACGCCATTAACACTTTATGGTACAAGTTGGAACACTATGGCTTTTATTTGTATGTGGCACGTTGTGGTAGATGGGAGAGGTTATTACAACCTTTCTAAAGGCATCAAATTAGACCGTAATCCTGATCATAAGATTACATGGCCAGTTATACAGCTACAAATAGCCGACGGGACTAAGTATATCGAATTTTTTGAAATGGAGATAACAGGGTGCAGTTTTGCTGGGGTGTCTATAAAAACCGATCCGACAGCTTCTAATCCTTGGTACTGGTATGGTAATTTCGAGCTAAATGATCTTTGGCTGCATCACATGTATGTACATGATACCGATAGTGAGGGTTGGTATATAGGCTATTTTACTCCCGAAAAATCAACAGTTGTTTATACAGGTGAAACTGTTACATTTAAAAATTTGAAAGGTGAAGACGTAACTTATACCAAAGGATACTCATATACAAAGAAAGCCCATTATCTGACAAATTTCCGATTTTATCGAAATAATACTGAACATACAGGCTATGATGGTATACAGATATCCAATTCGATAGGTGAAGTGTGTTACAATAGATTATATGATTGTGCCTATAAAAATGAGTCAGCTCAAACAAGTGGAATGTCCATTCAGAGCTTTTCAGGTAAATGCTACAATAATTTTCTGCTGGATAGTCATGGGGCAAACTTGCAAATTGGTCCAATCGGTAATATTGAGATATTCAATAATGTGGCACAATCAAAGTACGGAATGGGGGTACAATTTTTATTTTCCTACGATACGCCCGAACAGAATCCGACTAACGCTCCCGCAGGAAGTGGAGTTATAAATAATGACTTACAGATTGTATTTTATAACAATGTAATTTCTACGCCTGGAATGACGGCTAACGGACGTAATACTGTTCAGGTGAGAGGTGTGCACATGTATGACAATATTATAACTAATAACGGGCAATTGTTCGGCAATATGACATTAGAAACACTTGCTGTTTGGGAGTCTCAGACGGTAAATAATGAGGTTTTTCTTTACTCTGATTTGTATCAGAAAGCTATTGATTTAAAAATTGCAGACTACGTAAGTGGAGATTATCGTATTGCTTTTGATAGTTCTCTGATAAGTGCAGGTCTTGGTACTACCTTCAGTTTCGATTATAGAGGATATTTGAATTGGTATAATACAGTATGTCCTATTGGTCCGTTTATGGGTAAATATAAATCAGATGCTGTTGATGATGAGTCCGTAGAATTACTTTCCATTTCAATAAATAGTGGAAATTCTTCAACCCAAGAACGCAATGTCAGTGTTCTACTTAATTATACAGGGGCAGCTACTCGCTATCGAATTGGTGAGAGTACAGATTTATCATCAGCTACTTGGCAGAACATACCGGAAGGAAATACGGTTGAATTTACCCTGTCTGATGGATTTGGGCAAAAGACTGTTTATGCGCAAATTAGTAAAGGTCAAGCTATAAGTGATACTAAGTCAGCTACCATTGAATATGTAAGTACTCCGTTAACGTTGGAAGCTCTGATTTTAAATGGGGGCAAAATTACTTCAACTTCATTAATCATTCCTGTAACCTTTACTTATGCAGGTTCATTTGCTCCTACCAAATATAGGTTGGGTGAAGTAGCCGACCTTACAGGTGTTGAGTGGGGGGATTACTCTGATAGTGTTAATTACACATTTACTTCTATTGGTTCAAAAACGGTGTATGGACAGTTACAGGATGCGGAAGGAAATCTAACTGAGATTAAACATAGTAGTATTACTATTGTAGAACCCAGTGAAAAAATTGTTGCTTCTATTGGATGGACGTTCGCTGGATTAGGTAATGTAGGAGAATTATACGATGAGACAAACCAATTGGTTAAAGTAGCACTTCAAACTCAAAATATAGTTAGAAATCTCTATACTACAACAGGGCAACAATTAGGAACTATTACCAAGGTAGATTCAGAAGGTACGAGTTACATGATGGAATCACAGAAAGGTGCTTCTACTGGGAACAATAGCGGTATATATCCTGACGAGATTTTAGAACGCAACATCTGTACAGGAGGTAATTCTGAAAAGTATAGGGAATTTAAGATAGAAGGTCTTTCCGCCGGAACTTATAAAATTAGGTTATTCTGTTCTACGATACAGGCTTCTTCGGATGCTGCACGTTCTAAATGGAAAGTATCTGTGGGTGGTGTAGAAACAGATTTTATATTACCTACGGACTTTAATCCTAAGAATAATCTGACACAGTGGTTAGAACAAACCGTAGAAGTCGGGGAAGACGGTTTCAGTATTCTTTGGGGAGTCGCTTCTTCGGGTTCTTACATTTATGTTCCTTTGAATATTATAGATATTGAAAAAATATGAAAACATTTATTTTCCTTATAGAAAAGTTGGGCTACAAATTTAAAGTTGAAGCCAGTTGTGGAGGTGAAGCATTGTACAAGTTAATGCAAGAGAATCCGGCACATGAAGTCTTTAATGACTGCATTGAAGGTAGTCCAGTAGGCTTTAATCTTACGGTGTTAATGAGAGGTGAAGAAATTAAATCTAAAATTAGAGAGTTTGAAGTAACACTCTCAGAGAAAGGTTTCAGTTCTTCTATATCCAGCTTTGAAGATATTTGCAGCCATATTTTAGATGAACTTCTGTATCCTGTTTCGGTGTTGTCACCGATAAAAGAGATTTCTCTAAATTCAGATCAGGATGTCCAAAGGGTTAAGGCTGAAATCCGAAATTGTGTGTATAGATTAGTAGATAAACTTCAAAATTACGAGGGATTGATTTATGAATTACGTAATTTAATATCAATAATTTAATTTACAAAGTTATAGACAATAAAGTCGGAGGATTGGAGCTAATTACAAATATATTCTTTTGAAAATAACGACATACTCAATCCCTTTTTCTGTTCGTTCAAAAGTATGAGAGATACCTCCGACTTTTTATTTTAGATAATAAAGCGAATGATAATACGTGATCTAATAACATTTGGAAGTGCTTACGTAGAATTTAGTCCTCGAAGTCTAAAGAGACTTAATCCCGAAGACGTTCGTTTCAGAGAGGGCATGAGATTGACTTGGTATAAAAGACTAATGAAATACATAAAGAAATTATGGACAAAGAAACAGTAAAGAAAGTTATTGATTTAGATGAAGGAATATCTGAATTGGAGAGACTTCAGGAGGAGTTAAAAAGAGGGTTTAAAGAAACCAATAGGTTGAAAACAGAAGGGAAGATGCCGCCTATGAGTTTACCAATTTCTGTTATACTTTCTGAAAAGGCTCAAACGTATCTTTTGCAGGCGGTTAATGACGCTTGTCGAGAAATTGGAAAAGAGTTGGAGGATTTGTAAATATAAATTGTCTTTTAGAAACGGGAGGTGAGAACTACAGTTAAATATAGTACGCAACTAACATCCATGTGCCGGATGCAGCGTTCTTCTTTTTATACAATCTCCCGTTTTCTAAAAGTCAAGTATAATTATATACATTCTTGACAAAGCTGCTAACTTGTCAAGTTGATTTAAAAGACTTTGTATTCTTCCGTTTTTAAAATTGAACTTATTCCCCTTATGAGATGAAAGTCTTGTAAGGGGATTTTCGTATATGATTGACAGTTATAAGTAGTCATAAGATTTCAAATAATTAAATGTTAAAATATTATGGCATTACTTGGGCAATTTAGACGAGATACTCTGGAGAATTGGTCTACTATTAATCCAATGTTGGCGGATGGTGAATTTATTATCGTTCGAGACAACACTAATACCTATACTATCGGGTATAAGACGGGAAACGGGTATTCTCGTTTCAACGATCTGGGATATAATAGCAATGTAACTTTCTTGAATGAATTAGGAGACAATGAACAAGCGGGAATTTCTCAGAAATTCACAGGACAGATAATCAATGATTATAATATAAGTAATCTGCATACTAATGAGATTGCCGCTGATCCTGCCTTCGGAACGAATAAGTTTACGCTGTCTCAAGCTATTGCGGTCATTCCTGCCTCCGTTTTAAAACAAGGTTTGGTAATAACTTTCATTTCCAGTGAAACAAATGAATGGAAGAGATATCAAAACGTCGGTACTCCTTTCACCACTCTTCAGAATTGGGAAGATTTAGCTTCAAGCGTGAACGTAATTCAACCTCCTGGTGATTTAGACGTTAATGATTATCTTTACAATATCTATTACGCTCCTATTACGGGAAAGGTTACGTATGAGCCATCTCGTTTGACTACTGATTTTATTCAGGTAGATAATGGACAGATTATAGATTATACTATCTATGGTTACACTTCCAGTATTGCTATTGCTGCCTTTGATGCTAATCAAAATATTATTCTTAATAAGTGTGTAATTACTTCCAGCTTGACTGGAGAAACGGGACGATATATTGTAGATAGTGATAATATAAGATTCTTGCGGTTTACCCGTCTAAACAACGTTACGGGATTAAATCAAGCGGTTTCTTTTTACAAACCAGATTATTTGCCTAACATCGAAGAATCTACCAAGGGAATACGTCAATTTAGCGAATCGGATTTTATCGTTGAGGGAATGTACATAAATCCCGTAACAGGTAAAGACGTTGCTAATGCCAATTGGAATGCTACTGATTTTATCCCCGTGGTAGGAGGAGAATTAATTTTCAACAAGAATCTATATGGAACAACAGGTGGAGCAGTAATTGCTTTCTACGATGGAGCAAAAGTTCCCGTGGAATTGATTCGAGGCAATACCGCTTACGATGCTAATTTTGTTAGCGTTCCCGAAGGAGCTTTGTATGTTAGATTCTCAATGGCTACGGGTATGCCGATTACTATTAAGATAATTAATGGAACCAATCGTACTCAAATGCTAAGCGAGGATAAAGGAGAGATTATTGTCGATGGCTTTGATAAATTCTATGTAACTGGTACTTGGAGTAGATCGGGAAAAGATTTAACCGTAACAGGAGGAAGTTTTACCCAAGCTCGATACGACACTCCAACCTTTGAGGACGAATTTGTAATGAGTTGTAGAGTTCGATCCACTGTTGCTACGGGAGGAGGATTTGAAACTGGTATCGGTAAAACTTCCCCAACGGCTGGATATGTTGACCGTTGGATAATGATGTGCAAGGATTCTACGGGTTCTTATTTGAAATCTTATTATCGTCCTAACGGTTCTTTTGCCGAACAAACTGGAGTAAGACAAAAGCTTGCTACTGAGTTAGTGTTGAATAAATGGTATGTTTTACAATTGATAAAAACTACCGATGAGAAATCAGCTATCACGGGACGGTTATACGATGAAGAAACGGGAGAGCTTCTTGCTTCTTTCAGAACAACCGCTGCACCTTATGCTTGGGGATATCCAGTAGCAATTAATCGAACGGGACAAGCCCAGTTCTCTGGATTTGTGATGAGCTATCCTAAGAAGTCTTATCCCTTGGTAGCGGTTTATGGAGACAGCTTCATTGAAGGAAATTCAATAGAAGCTACTAAGAATTTGCGATATAGTGCATTGCTTCAATCGGTTCTTGGGAAATATCAATGTCTTTTGTTCGGGCACGGAGGAGCCACTTCTCTGAGCGACGATTCAAGAACCTTACTTCAAATAGAAAAAGTAAATAGTGCGTACGCAATCATTGCCTACGGGGATAACGACGTTGATTTTAATACGTGGTATAAATACGTAGCGTATATGATTCAAATGTGTGAACTTACCAATACGCTTCCCGTTTTCGTTACGGTTTGTCCTCGGGTAAGTCAATCCACTGCTTACATTACTAAAATGCAAGCTATTAACAATTGGATCAGAACTTCGGGTTATCCTTATATCGATGCTAATGAAGCTTGTACTTCAGACGGATTGACATGGAAAACTGGTTATGTTTTGGACGATGGTCAACATCCTTCGGTTTTGGGACATCAAGCTATTTTTAATAAGATAAAATCTGATTGCGGATTCTTGGTGGAGAATGCTGAATTTTACGAAAAAGCGATTATTGAAGAAAAATTTTCGGACATAGGTTTTCAATTAAAAGATAATGACTTATTAACGCAATGTCTTGCAAGTAGTTTTAAAGCCACTCCAATTAGTGTCAATTTATTAGATACAGACAATGTGCTAAAAGGATGGGCGTATAATGAAGGAGTATGGGAAAATAATCCCGACTATATAAGTTCCGGTAAACTGTATATGGACACTGCCTATTACACTATACAGAATGTGAGAGCATATCCCACTAATTTGAATGTGTATATTGCACAATTTGATGTTTTTGGAAATCATTTAGGGAGAACTGTTGTAACTTATGCCTCTGAGGATAATCTTAAATTGACTTTCAAATACAACAAACCTGAAGGTGTCGCCTACGAAAGAATAGTATTGAGCGTATCTGGTGTCCTTGATGCTTCTGATATGCAATTAGAGAGAGGTTTGGTTGCTTCTACTCCAGTTGCTTTTCAAGGTTGGTTATTTGATAAAAACGAACAGGATTTTATTTCTAAAGCTATAATGGGGTATAATGAATATCCTATTGGCAAAAACTACATTGATGAGAATAACCTTTTGTACGGTTATTCTTTACAGAATGGACTATGGATTTCTGTTAATAGAGGTATAGCAAGCAACCGCTTATTCTTGAAAGATGGAACTACTTACACTGTTTCTAATTTAGCAGTATTTAGTCCTACGATCACCAATATGTATTTGGCTTATTTCGATAAAGATGGAAACTTCTTGAAACGAACAGCTCATGCTATGGTAGTAGATTCTACGGGATTGAAGGGGAGTTGTACGTTTACGGCAAATGTAGACGATGGTCAGACATTCTATGTAAGAATGGTACTTCAAAGTAGCAATGTTAATGTAAATTACGTTCCTAATCCTCAATTAGAAGTAGGAAGTGCCGCTACAGCATACGAAGCATATGCAGGGACCAAATACGTTCTGGAAGTGAAGGGAAGTAAGTCCTCCGAAGAAAAGAACGTTCTATTGACTGGAGCGTCCTTTGCTTTTCCTGATAACGAATGGTTCCGTTATGTTTGCGATGATCTTGGGATAACGGGATACAATAAAGCGGTGAGTGGAGAAACTATGCAACATACGGCTCAAAAGATGCATGATGGTACTTTGTATACTCAAGAGGAATTTGAAGATTTTGATATATTCCTCATTTTCCATTCGCACAATCAGACGGTGACAGATACCACCAATCTAAAAGAGAATTATGAAGATTACGTCTTTCCGCTCACGGATCGTTCGGCTCAATGGGACTATGTATTGAAGAAATACGCTGCGGAATGTTACGCTGCACGTTTGAATACAAATAGCAGATGGTATGGGACGAAAGACGGGAAGCCATATCGAGTAGTAGTCGTAACTCACTGGCATGATGCAAGAACTATTTTCAATAATAGTATTAGAGAGTTGCAAGCAAAATGGGGATTCACTCTTTGTGAATTAGACAAAAGAATTGGTTTCAGCAAGAATGAAGTTCATCCTGTTACTGGAGCACAAGTTTCTATTCTTCATTGTGATAATCCTTCTAACAATACCGAGATTATTGACGGTGTGGAATATGGTTGGCATCCTACCAGAAATAAGGGAGCTTGGATTCAACACAGAATGGCGGATATTATTGGCGATACTCTTGTTACTTGTGAAGCATCAACCAGGGATTCAGATTTAGTAAAGAGTTTAGAAGCGAGTGATAGTTTATCTGGAGGAAGTTCTGATTTCATTAGCAATAATATAGCGGATTTACTCCCCATAAGTACTTCAGAAGTTTCTATTCCTATTGTAGATTATGACAATAGGTTAGGCATTAGTGTCTCCCAACTTTGGATGACCGTACAGGAAGGAAGGTATTATCATATATTTGGTAATATTGAAACTTTCGTCCCTATGAGTATTGTAACAGGTTGGTCTGGTCCGCCCAGCGAAGCTACCTTTGTTACAAATTACAATAGTTGGAAACCTGCTGGAAAACATAACATAGATATCATCATAAAGGCGGAATCGGTAAGAATGGCCGTCCCGAAGGGATTAACCGTAAATCGAATAACTCCTAATTTGATAACAACTAAAACACAAACAAGGAGTGCTATATCTAATTTGAATACTCCTACGGTAGACATGACTACCACTAACAGAAGAGGACCCAATTCTTTAGTCCCCGCTGGTAGTACGATAATTTCATTTTCTTTTATTCCCAAACAAGCCGGCACATCCTTAATGGAAGTTTGGAAGCTGGAAAATGGGGTGTTAACGGTTATTGATTCTTTAGACATAGTCGCCACGGGAACTACAGAAACGCCAATAACGGCTTATATAGGTAAAACAGTTGAATACGATACTTTATTTACATTCGTCAATAAGACGGGAGTTACAGGATGTATAGGAATGCTAAATTCGTCAACGACTAACAGCACCGTGGGTCAATTTTCTATCCCCGTTGCTTCTGGTAATCAGGTAGCATTCACAGATATCACTTCGACATTCGGAGCTTTGGCCGCCAGAATAATTTATACTATTCCTGTAAATAATGATGTGAAAGATGTCGGAAATTTAGGAGCTTTGGAAGTAGGAGCCTATAAACAATTTACTACAATACAGTCTGCGGTCAACACTGCAAGAGATGGAGATACTATTATCGTTTATCCGGGAGTGTATAACGAAAGAGTTCAGGCTTGGGGGAAGAATATAAATCTTGTTGGTATAAGCCGAGAAACTTGCATTCTTCGAGATGATAGTTCTGATTATCGAACTCCTCCACTTGAAATGAATGTAGGCAGTGTTCAAAATATGACGATAATCGAAACAGCAAACAATCCTGATCCTGCTATTGATGGGGTAATTCTACCAGAAGGTTGGCCAGCTAAAGATATGGCTTATACTATTCACGCTGAAAGTGCTGTCAATTCTTACGGAAGATCATTGAAAGTAATAGGATGTAGATTGGTAAATGCTAATCGTCCTTGTATTGGCGCTGGAACGTATAATAATTATTCAATTGAGCTTATTGACACGGAATTATATTCCGGAGTTGGAGTTTATGAAGAATATAAGAGAGGAACAGTGTATGTCCACGCAAAAGCAGATGGAGCGGGCACGTCTCAAGCTTTAAAAATGATCAGATGTGATATTTATTGCGAGGATAAATTAGCAATAACTTTAAGAGGATATACCGTTAATTCTGTTAAGAATTTCGATATAACCGCAATTAATTGTAATGTTTATTCAGCAATTAATGGAAGGGAAGATGTAATTGTGGATAATAATTTTGGCGTCGAAAGTGGAATGTCGCTGAATGACAGATCATTTGGAAATAATATTAATATTTTAAATAAGATTTAGCATGGCATTTTTAGGACAATTCAGAGGGGATTTACGTTCCGAATGGGAAGCGAAGAATCCTGTGATACATGATCGAGAATTCATTCTGGTAAAAGAAGATCCAGATGGTCCTTGGACAGGTTATAAAATAGGCGATGGAGTTCGGAAATGGAGTGAACTTCCTTATGGTAGCAATATCTCTATTCTTCAAGAACTGGGGGATAGCGAAACAGCTACCATGAGTCAAAAGGCGATAACTGAAGGAATCAGATCATCCGTCAATATGATAAATAAATCTGATTTCATAAAAGGTCAAGATATTTCTGGAGAAATAACATCTCACAACAATTTCAGAGTTTGTAATTTCTTTAATGTTCATGCGGGGAAAACACTTACTTTACACTATGGAGGAAATTCAGAAGGTCTTTACCTCTTTATGATTTATTATAAATATGATAAAGATTACACTCCAATTGGATTAAATAGTAATAATGACAAATGGTTCCCTGTAAAAGAGGGTTTTTCAAGCCTTATGGTAGATGAAGATGCATATTTTATAAGGATTACACTTGCAGTTTCTACATCAAGTGCTTCTGTTAGTACGGCATCTCCTTTTCCTGATGAGCCCGATATTTCAATTGAGAATGGTCTCAAGTATGAACCATCTGAAGAACAAGTCATAGAGATAGCAGAAAATGAAATAAAAAGAGAAGATTTCATTGATGGTTGGGATATAAACGGATCCATTACTTCTGCAGCAAACATTATAGTTAACGAGAAATTATTCAGACTGGGGAAGGATAAGACAATAAACATTCAATTCTCAGTAGAACAATATGTATGGGTTACTTTATATCTATATGATAAAGACGCTACCCCAATATCAAGATTAGATTTTGGAGGTTCTTTTTATAAGTTATTACGCCCTATTGTTTCCAACATCTTGAGAATAGATAATGAACAGGCTTATTATTGCAGAATAAGTATTATAAACAGCGCATTTTTTACTGATCCGACTGCAGTGAGAGCTTTATCTTCCAACTTTGATATTAGGGTGTTTTCACAAAAGGACGTGAGGATTGATGAATATGCGGAAATCAATTCCTTTCAAAGTCCTGTGCTTATTGATAAGCAATTTACGATTGGAAAATTTGTAGCTTCCAACACTGAAGTTATAACTACCAGTCCCAATGTCGCTTCAAGTTTATACAGATATCCTGTTAATGGAAATAATCTCAGTGTTGTATGTAGCAACGATTTATCGTATTTTTGGATTGATATTTTATTTTACGGAAGTGAAGGAAAAATTTCTAATGCAGGATGGAGCTATTTAGAAAGCGGTAAATTAAAAATCTTTGATCTTCCGGAGGGAACTTCTTCAGTGATAGTAAATTTAATCAATTCCGATAGCACCACAAATGTTAATAGTCAGTTACCTTTTCCTGAGGAATTTATGTTAAAGGTATTTTCAGACGTATTAGACAATGATAGTGGTAGCAATAATACAGGTTCTTATGAGAATACTATTATTGTAGCTAAAAGTGGAGGGAATTATACTTCTATCAATGAGGCAGTACAAGCCAGTAAAGAAACTGATGTTATTTTAGTTTATCCTGGTATTTATAAAGAAACCATAAGAGGTTCAGCAAAAGTTGTCAATATTCAAGGAATGTGCAGAGATAAATGTATTGTTCAAATGGATACCGCTGAAAGGAATAATCCCCCTGCTGAATTTGCCGCAGGATATGTAGCGAATATGACTTTCATAGAAACGGGAACTGCAGCTACGAAAGATATATACACTGCAAGCAGGGGTACTTGTGGTTATGGTATTCACGTAGATTTCTCTTTTGAATCAGGAAAGTCTTTAATAATAGAGAACTGTAATATCATCTCGTACACTGACCCAGGAATTGGAATTGGATTAAAACCTAATTTCACGTTAAGTTTACGGAATTGTTATATTCAACAATTGATAGATTTTGAGAATCATCCTGATACAGAAGATATTGGGGCTTTATATATGCATGAATCGGGTGATTTATCTGCTGGATTTAATCAAAATTTAGAGATTATAAATTGTCGAGTATATGGAACTGGTAAGTATTCATTAGGACTTTCGGGTGATCACGGAAGCATTACAGATAGAAGTGCTACGGTTTTAGCTATAAATTCACACTTTTGGGCAAAGAATACTGGTAAGAATAGCTACTATTCAAGGACTACTCCTGTTCCTCCGGCTATTTCAGGACAAAATATATATTTATCAGATCAAAGCTCCGGTAATAACTTATCGGTTTTAAATGCTGAATAATGTTATTTTTAGATACTCACCTATTTTATTACTTACTTTTATTTTTGGTAATTATGGCAATATTAGGACAATTTCGTGGTGACCTGCTCTCTGAATGGGAGCGGGTTAATCCCGTTATTCATGACCGAGAGTTTGTTTTGGTCAAAGAAACGGTCAATGGTCCGTGGACGGCTTATAAAGTCGGGGACGGAGTTAACAAATTTTCTGATCTTCCTTACGGAAGCAATATTTCGGTTCTTCAAAGTTTAGGCGATAGCGAAACGGGAGTAATGTCGCAAAAAGCGGTTACGGACGCTTTGAATACTTACAATTTAATGACATCCAAGGGGGGGGGGCAGTCTTCTTATACACTTTCTCAAGCTATTGCTGCCGTTCCCAATGCTGTTAGAAAAACAGGGTTAAAAATAACTTTTGTTTCTACCGACACAAACAATTGGGAAACTTATCAAAATATTTCTTCTCCCTTTACCACTCTATCAAATTGGATTTCTGTTTCTCCAGTTCAAGAACTGGGGCAAAGTCCTCTTTTATCAGTATCTCAGAAGGTAATTTCAGATACTATTGGTGACATAAAATATTCGATAATAGGAAATGCCTGCAATTACACCTCCCAGTCTCAGAACTGCGATATTCCTTTCAATATTGAACCATCAAAGAAATTCGAGTTGTATGTGTTAGACCTCAACGAAATCTCTGGAACTTCAAAATACATTATTAGAAGTGTTAATGCTCTTGGTAATGTCATTGAAACATTTTATAGTAATTTTAATCTCAGTAAATATCAAACCATAGAAATTAATCCTACTAAGGAAGCCCCCACGTTAAGAATAATAAGACAAACTGCCGGAGAAGCTAATTTGTATGTTATGATTGACGTAGCTTATCCTTTAAGCAATATATACGATAAAACTGAAGACATAAGCAATAATGTGAATAATTTAAGTAACAATATTGATGATCTGAGCGAAGATTTGAAATCTGTTGATGACTATGATGTAGATTTATTTTCAGTTAGTCAAAAAAACTACTATTATAATAAAAGTGGTATAAAAACTTATGCTGGCGGGCTATACGCAACAACTAATAAAGTTAGGTATGAAGGGATGAAACGTATCGTTGTAAACGGCAACACTCATACTGATACAAACGTTCCTGTGATTATACCGTTTGATATTAATGGGAATGTCATAGAGGATAAAATCGTTTACGGCACCAGTCCTGCTGCTGTCCTTTCTTTTTCATTAGAGCTAACTTCCGATATTTATTCATTCGTGGCACAAACGAGATTTGCACTACCAAATGCTTCTATTACATTAATCTGTACAGCTCCTCCAAAGCAAATAATTGATACTGAAAAGGAGCAAGATGATGTAATAAGTAAATTTTCGTCAAATATTCAACGAGCTATTCTCAATAGATTTACGTCTTGTGTCGAATATCAAAAAGCTAATGAACAACAGATTGTCGTTCCTTCTGAAATTGAAAATGCCGTTGGAATCAGAATACCAAGTATTCAAATTTTATCTAATGGGGATAAATTGTTAATGGCTTTAGTAAACATAGGTTCAGTTGGAGATTTTTCAGAGTTCAAAGAATGGGTGTATATACTCAATCCAGATAATTCCATCAAACAGAGATATGAATTTGTGGATGGTACACCAGACTTGAACGATGGCATTGCTTATCCAACAACTTGTATGGTTAATGGTGTAACATATTTGTTTTACACAAAGATTACCCAAGATTCCAATGCAAATGTCACTGCGGCTGCTACCTATGTAAGAACGACAGAGGACGGTGTTACATGGAGTAGTGCGGCACTGTTAAATAATGAAGCTGGTTTTCTTTGTGGTGGAGGTAGTAAAGCCTTTGAAGAAAATGGAATAATATATGTTCCCTTCCTTATGAGATTAAATAATAAAAAAGACTCCGGTTTTCTTGCGTATAATATATCAGAAAAAAGCTGTTATATTAAAATGTTAAATGCTGATTTAGGTACAGACGAGTGTTCTATTTATCCGGACGGTTTGGGAAACATTCTTATTAGTACAAGAATGACAGATGGAACACTACAAGGACTTTATAAGATTAGTGAAAATCAATTCAATCATGAATATGAAAAGATAGATATAGATACATCTGATAGATTAGCGCTACAGGAATGTTGTTTGTATACAGGTAATGGCATAGTATTACGTACAAGAGCTACTGATCCTTTAGGAGAAGGCGGTTGGCAAAGAGGTTCTCAAATTTTAGAAATTAGCTATGATTTTGGTATAACATTTAAAAAGATATGCGACATTAGTGGAACAGAAAATAAATTTTCTGGAGGATATACTTCAATTTCATATCACAATAATGAATTATGTGTAGTATATGAATTTACTCCTTATTCAGCAAGCAGCTTCAAAGTAGTGACAATAAAGGCTTTGCTATCTCAAAGCATATCGCTAATATGATTTATAATTGGTAACAAGTATATAATTACCTTTTAGTTTTCTAAGTAAATATTAGCTCATCTTATAATGTTGGTGATCATGTACTTTGCTTGTTTTTAGATAAGAAGCAAGAATAGAGAGCTTTTTCGCTAAAGAAGTCTTTAAACAGTTATAAAGATTGTAGAACAATAAAAACTAAAAGTTATGGATTTAGATAATATCTACAAGAGAGCTGGATCGAGGTATCTTGATATTGCCGGAAGTATTGAAGCTGCTCGACAAGCTCGAGAGAATCAGATCAATAAAGGAGTAATGAACGAAGGAGCTACGATTGAGCCTACAATCATCGAGAAGGCAATGAGCAGCACGGGAGCCATCGGAAGAGAGGCTGATGAGGTAGACGAAATTGACTCTTGCTACATGCCTGAGGTAAGGGAATTCAAAAAGGCTATCGATTCTCAGAATCTCACCGTTGCAGATGTTGATCTTCAATTGAAAAGAGTTCAAAGACATCTGACTGCTTCCCCAAATGATCCAAAGTTGAATCAAATTAAGGAGGTTTTATTAGACCGTCGTGATTCTCTTCAGGTTCGTCTATAAAACAGGTATAAGATTTTCAGAGAAGTAGAAGTATCATTGCTGATGTGGGAAAGGGAGACAAGACTATTTGGATTGTTTCTCTTTCTTTTTATCCATATCGGGAGACAGAGTTTTAGAACGATGTAAGTGCGAACATTTTAATCAGTAACACTACAAAGTGCAGGCACTGTCCTTGGATAATTAAGGGGTAAACGTTCTGACAACCTGCGACCATCATACCGAAGTAAACTAATTGTCAAACCTTTAGGGGGATTAGGGGGTAAACTTCTTCTTTATTTCCCTATCACCCGAAGTAAAAACTGTAAGAAAATGAAATCAAAGAAAACCGTTTGGAGTATTTTTAAGGATTTGGTAAACTCTAAAGAAATTGGAGAAGAGGTTACCAGATTGGAGATTTTGAAAGAAATTGACAAAAACTATAATGATAATGCTATGGATCGTCCTGAGAGCTTTGGTCTGAAATATTCACCTGTAACATTGGATTGCTATCGAAATATGGCAGAGAAGGTAGGATATTTAGGCAAGACGAACCGACCAGGAAGATATAAAGTTTTGCGTCACATTTCTCTTACTTCAGGAACTGCCTTACGAAAGGAATACAATCTTTCTTTCATTTTCCGACAAAATTCTAATTTTAATTCCCAAGGAAGCGTTTAAGAAATTTTTGGGTTATAAAAGAAATGATACCAATTGTAAAAATAAATCGAATAAATAATTTTGAATATAGTTTCAAATTATCCAATAAGCAAGGTATAAGACACGTTGCTAAGGCATTGACGTTTGATAATCCCGATATATTTGCTTTCAGTCGAAAAATTGAGAAGTTTGATAAACGCAAATTTACCTTTCCTATTGGAATGTTGCCTACTTTGAAGAAATACTTACAAGGAATAGATGCTCAAACTGAGATTACGGATTATGTTTATGAACTACCCAAAGGAACGGAGATAGACGGTAGAATGTCCGGAAAGTACATTCACCAGCGTCGAGCCGTGGAAGCTTTTTATCGAAAACGTTTTGGGATTATAATCGTTCCTACCCGTGGAGGTAAAACTTTTATTGCTTCGGAGATATTGAGAATCTTTCTTCAGTCCGATACAGGAACGTTTCTCTTTTGCGTAGATAACACTACGCTTTTTGATCAGGCAGTGGGGGATATTAAGGAGTTTTTCATTCCTTATGGCGGAATAGAGATTGGGGAAATACGTGCTGGAAAGATAGATTTAAGTCAGAGAGTTACCGTAGCAATGATTCAAACCTTGCAATCCACCTTTTCTGCTCGATGTAAAGATCGAAAGAAACAGAATCAATTGCGAAAGTATATTAAGGAATTGAAGTTTTTGACCGTGGATGAGGTTCACGACAATTGCTCCGATTCTAAATTGCGACTTTACCGCAAAGCTTCCAGTTTGGAATACCTTCTTTGTCTTTCCGCAACACCATTTCGTTCCAATGCTTTAGTTCAGAATCTTAAATTGAAAGCTTGGAGTGGGGACGTAGTCTATACCATAACCGAAAAGAAGTTGAGGGAAAGACAAGTTCTTTCCGACTACAAAGTGTTTATGCTTTTGGTAGATCATAATGACATTGATTATGAATTGGAAGCAGACGATTATTCGGAGATGCGAAAGAAGCTGATTCTGGAGAATGAAATACGCAATAGGGTTCTTATTAGGGTTCTGAAGATTCTTCGGGAATTAAAACTTAAAACACTTGTGTTATTCCAAAGCGTAGATCATGGCGTTGACGTGGAACGTCTTACGGGAATACCTTTTATTAGCGGAGAGACGAGCGGAGAAGAGCGTGAGCAAGCAAAGGAAAAATTCCTAAAAGGAAAAGGCGGTTTTCTTTCAGCTTCCGGAATCTTCAAAAAAGGCGTGACTCTTCCGCAGGTGGAGGTTCTGATAAATGTAGATGGCGGCTTGGAGGATGCTAACACTATCCAGAAGAAAGGACGTGTTTTAGGAACCACTAAAACCAAGAGTCGAAGTTTGATAATTGACTTCTTTGATTTGTACGATGCTTATTTCTCTGATCATAGCGAAACACGGTTAAATACATATGTGGAAGCTATCGGAGAGAACCATGTAGGAATACTGGATACTTCTGCCGATGATGTCTATAAAACTTTAGAGCGTTGGATTAAGAAATGGTTCAGAATAGAAAACAAATAAGGCTTTTTCGGTATGCGGTAGATACGTTCGTTGAATTGATTTGTCAGGTTACAAAGCGGAAGCGTTTAGACTATCGTTGCAATGATGCTGATACCGCTTCTTGGCGATATTTTATGGAAGCTTTTCCTACAGTGGGGGAAGACTTTATCCGAAAGTTTGCTGAATATGGAATTCAAAGTTGGTTTAACGATGGGAATGAAAGAGATTATTCTCGGGCGGTAAGGTTTAATTGGATATTTGGGAGAGCGGCAATAGACCGTTGGAATAAAAATTCAATGAAGACAAATGTTTATCTCACTCGAATTGGTTTAAAGAAGGAGAATAAGATAAATGTAGTTCGGGTTAAGTCCTGTATTCCAGAGTTAATTATTTCGATCCGTCCCGTGGAGGAAAACTTCAAAGCGGAGTTTCATAATACGAAGCGAGGACTGGCTTGGTGCATAGCTAACACTACTCTTTATTTTCATAAGAGTAGTAATTGCGTTAAGTGTGTTTTTAAAAAAGAATGTAAAGATATTCTAAAAAGGGAATATCCCAAAGTATATAAAAAAAGAGGATATGATAATCAAAGCGAAGAGTAAAATATATATTGTAGTGTCAAACATAGAAAACTCTCTGAGGGCGAAAAATTATGATTTCTGATAGACTGGCGAGCAATTTCATTGTTGAGTTAATTGCTTATGCGTTGAATCGTAGGACTACTTTCGATGTAGTCAAAGCGTATCTAAAATTTTCTTATCTCCAGGAAGAAGCGGAGAAGAAACTATGGCAATGGACGGTACGTTTTCATGATCGTTGCGGAAGGGTTCCGACCATAGGTCAGATGCAGCAACAGTTTCTTTCTTCGGAAAAGGTTTTAGACCTTGTAGAACAAATTCAAGACGTAGAAGTAGACGAATCCAGCGAAGGGCATGACACTATCTTGAAAACCTTTGAAGAATACCTTCGACAGATGAAGTTCTTGGAGGCGAATGACAAGATAGCGGATATGTATAATCGGGGAGAAAAAGAAAAAGCCTACAATATGTTTTCAAAGTTTGCGGAAGAAATGGAAAAATTTTCTATTTTAGATGCATCTTTTGAATCTGTTTTTGAAGGTTTTGGAGAACGAATGATTCGTCGTCGTTCGGAGGATTATAATTTTCGCTTTCGGGTTCCCACGGGTATTGATGATTTAGATTATCGTTTAGGTGGAGCTTCGGGGGGACCAGAATCCGGAGAATGCGTTCTTTGGTTAGGTATGTCTGGAGCGGGTAAAAGTCAGGCTTTAGTTCAGCTGGGTATTAATGCCGCAAGACAAGGACATAGAGTAGCCCACTTTCAGTTAGAAGGAACGAAGGAGCAATGCCTAAATCGTTATGACGCTGCTTGGACGGGTACGCTCTATCAAGATATGAAAATGGGTCAAGTTTCCGCTAAGACGATGGAAATAACCCAAAGAGTAGTAAAGAAGTTAAAGCGTTCTGATATTTATGTTTCGTCTTCCGAAGAGTGGGGAGGAAAAACTATTGCTGATATTCGGAGAGAATTGAAAGAAATAGAGAAGAAACATGGAAAGGTAGACGTTATTATCATTGACTACTTGGAACTTGCGGAAACGGGAGATGGAATCCTTTATGGTCCAAAAGACGAACGTTTTCGTCAGCAAAAGTTAGCGAAAGCAATGAAGACTTTAGCCATGGAGTTTAATGCGGTAGTGCACACGGCTACTCAGAGTAATGACGTTAATCAAGAAGAGAAGAACGATCCCGCTTTTGTCTTGTCTCGAAATAACCTGAATGAGGATAAAGGAAAGATCAGACCTTTTGATATTTTCGTTACTTTAAATCAAACTGATGACGAAAGACGAGATCAAACTATGAGACTTCATACCGATAAATTACGTGATCACAAGAACGGTGATCCGATTCATATCTGCACTAATTTTGATTATGCAAGGTTCTATGATCGTAAAAGAACGCTTTCCATGGATTTTGAAACGGAGAGTGAAGATTGATTAGGTTATCAGTTATTAGTAGTTAAACAAAATAAATTATGAAACCAATCGGATTTATCTATTTAACTACTAATACTGTTAATGGAAAGATTTATGTAGGACAGCATGAGGTAAGAAATTTAAAATTTAATGATTCGTATATAGGATCAGGAGGAAGAAGATTCCAAAATGCATTGAAGAAGTATGGAAGAAAAAACTTCAAAAGAAAGATTTTGAAATTATGTTATTCGATAAATCAACTCAATGCTTGGGAAATTCTTTTTATTAAGAAACTCAATGCTACTGATCCGAAAATAGGATATAATCAATTGCCTGGTCCTATTACTCTTTTAAATCCTTCAAAATTACCTGAAGTTAATAAAATAAAGTCTAAAAAACTTTCGGGGGAAAATAATCCTATGTATGGAAGAAGAGGAAAATTGCATCCAAACTATGGCAAGAAGAGAACTAAGGAACAAATAGCTAAATTACAAGGCAAAAATAATCCCATGTTCGGTAAACCTTCTCCATTTCGAGGTAGACATCATACAGAAGAGGCGAGAAGAATTTTATCCGAAAAAGCAAAGAAGAGGCTAAAAAATAAAGAAAATAATTATTGGTATGGTAAACATCTTTCTGAAGAAGCGAAGAAGAAAATATCAAAAATGAATAGCGGAGAAAATAATTATTGGTATGGTAAACGTCATAGTTCGGAAACTATTAATAAGATGAGACAAAGTTCATTAGGAGGGAAAAGAGCTGGTATTAATAATGGAGCTTATGGAAAGATTTGGATAACTAATGGCTATGAATCAAAATTCGGGAACTTTGAAGAAATACCAGAAGGGTGGAGAAGAGGGAAGAAAATAATAAGGAAGAATGATGAGAAAGACAAGAACAATAGATGACGGAGAGCTCAGGAGTATTCTCATAAACCCTAAGCTCAATACACGAGGGCAATACATATGTGATTGCCCCTTTTGTTCGAAAGCTCGTCATTTTTATATTTCAAAGGAAACTCAGCTCTTCGATTGTAAAAAATGCGGCGAGTCGGGCAGTATTTATAAACTTCTCAAACGCCTGGATAAAACCTACCTTCTGGGGGACGCTACGGTTGAAGAAAGGAAGGTAATAAAGTCTATTCGGGAAATGAGAGAAGAGGAAGAAGAATCTGATGAGGTTGAAGTTTCTCCTCTGCCTGTAAGGAAGATGCCCGTGGGATGGAAAGTTACGGGAGCAAGCACGTATCTCAGAAATAGAGGAATAACCAATGCTGACTGTAAACGCTATAATATCGGATATACCACCTTAATGAAAAAATATAGGGATTATGTATTGATACCGATTTATGACGGAGGGGAAATAAGAGCTTTTTTAGGACGTTACGGAGCAAAGAAGGTTCCAGAAGGTAAATTGCGATACAACAATAGTCGAGGATCAGACTTTTCTGCTCTTTTATTTGGTTATGATGAGATTGTTTTAGACAAAACCGTAACGGTTATTTTAGTTGAAGGTATTTTTGATAAGATCAAAGTTGATAAAGTTCTTCATCTTTGGGAATCAGATGACGTAAAATGCGTTTGCACATTCGGTAAAAAGATTTCCCCTGTTCAACAGAAAAAACTTTTAATGAAAGGCGTTGTTAATATTATATTGTTGTATGATTTTGACGCTTTAAAAGATATCAAAAAGTATGGTCTTGAACTTGAAAATTACTTCATTACAAGTATTACTTATACAAGTTCTAAAAAGGACATTGATGAGTGTACCGATGAGGAGGCTTTAGAAGTGTTTACACGTTTGAAACGTCCTCGGGAATTTGTAAATGATGTAATAGGAAAGTTGAAAAGATGAAAACGAGAAATCTCTCAGTGGCGGAATATTTTCTGATAATTCAGAAAGAATATTTAATAGCGGACTTTAGACGAAAGATATATTTTAGTCCAAAGGATAAGGCGTATTGGACTAAGGTGATGGGCTATAAGGCTCAAAAGATAAATGATATTGCCAATCGTAATCGGTTAAATAGTATTCTGAACGATAGTGATAAAATGAAAGAACTTCATGATGAACTATTTGATCTTAATGGCAAACCAAAGTTCTCTTTATCAGAAGCAGATTTAATAAGTTACTATACCACGGGAAATGAATTTTCCTTTAGAGGGGAGATTTATATCTTGGATCAGGTTAACGAAGATGATTCATTAACGCTTTATTCTCCCGACAAGGAAGAATATACAATGGCGACCAAAGAAGAAGTTTGCCGCATCTTATAAATACCTTTCTTTCTGCATTTCGATAGCTTCCTTAACAGAGGAAGCACATAAAGCCTGGCTTTTCTACACGAAAGTCGGGCTTTTTCGTTAGTAAACGTTAAATATTTGGGTAATTTAAAAAGTTTTTGGAAAAATATTTTGCCGTTTGGAGAAAACCTACTATCTTCGCTAATGTAATCTAAAACAAGAAACGACTAAAATAAAAAGATATGAAAGCAAAACCAAAGATTTCGGAAGTACTTTATAATAGGTATGAATACCTTGCTAAGAAGTATGCGAGCAAAATCTATTCGTATGAAGAATTATCATATGAATATGAAGATTTAGTTCAAGAGTTCCGGATCAAGATATTTACTACCATAAAGTCTTATGGGAAGCGTTGGTCGGCTTATCGAAAGGGAGAAAAGTCCAAACCCGTACCGCTGCGATATTATCTTGAAGGAGCTTGTTCTAATAAAGTAAAGGATTTTATGAAATACATTTCTCGGGAAAATTACAAAACGAGGATTGACGAAATCAGTTACGATTACGGAATAAACAACGAGACAGAGACTGTTCCTAATAAGAATAGATTTTTTCTTAATGGCGTAAATTTATTGGAAGGGTTGACTGGGAAAGAACGAGCAATCTTCAGTTTATACCTTCGAGGATATACCAATACTTTTCTTAACAAAGTTTATTTTAACAATAGCAAAGAGAAAGAAGCGAGAAAAGAAATATTGGAAAGTGGCGATGAACCCTTTGGCGTCGCAGATATAATAAACTTACAAAGAGAGAAACTTATCCGAAAGTATGGTAGTGAACTCCGACAATCGACTCAAGTTTTTGAATCATATAGTTTTGAAGATTAATTAACACTAATAGTAATTTTAAATTGTAAACAAAATGGCAACAAAATTGACATCAGCAGTAGCAAAAAGAGTTAAAGCTCTTGGTATTTCAGCAAAGAACGAAGAAGAAGCAAGAGAAGCTCTCATTGAAAAATTGGGTGAAGAAGGTATCGACGGAATGGAAGAAGAAGATACTGATACACTTTTGGAAATGCTTGAATCTTTCCTTCTGGATGAAACAGAAACCGAAGAAGACGGTGAGACCGACGAAGAATCCGAGGCAGATGAGCTTGCTGAAGAAGTAGAAGAGGAAGCCGAAGAAGAGGAGGAAGAGGAAGAACAGCCTAAAAAGAAAGCTCCGGCAAAGAAAGCGGCTCCTGCTCCGAAGAAGAGTGCTAAGAAAGCTAAAGTAGAAGAAGAACCAGAAGAAGAGGAAGAAGCTGAGGAGGAAGAGGAAGAACAGCCTAAAAAGAAGGTTGCCGCTAAAGCTCCTGCAAAGAAAGAAGAAAAGAAAGCTCCTGCTAAGAAGTCTCCGGCAAAACGTGGTTCTAAATTGAATCCTAAGTCCGTGGAATCTGATCGTGCTTACTTTGATCCTTTGAAGAAGCTCTTCCCTGACAAAGATTACGCTTATGCTTGGGTAGCAAGTTCTGGTGTTACTATCAAGAATAAGGGGAAGAACAGTAGCCGTTCCATGGTTCTTATCGAAAATTGTGCTTTGAAAGATGAAGGCAAGAAAGTGACTTGTAACTTGTATCTTTTGACTTTCGCCAAGAAAACCGATATTCTGGAAGAAAAAGGAATTGACTTTGAAATCTGCTGGTCTGGCGCTCCGCTTATCAAGAACATTACTCTTGAAGAGGCTATTCAGATCATCAAAGAACTTCTGGAAGACATCATTGCTTCGGTTACCAAAATCGACAAGAAATTAGGTGAAAACCGTAAGAAGATGGAAGACAATCTTTCTAAGAAGAAACCTGCTGCTAAGAAAGCTAAAGTAGAAGAAGAACCAGAAGAAGAGGAAGAAG